>Ga0070749_10000006_pt1 | contig 91625 bp, 117 predicted proteins | sample VirMetDEL_Nov_18_FD_75180 | JGI IMG/M metagenome (GOLD analysis project Ga0070749, IMG submission 75180) | Aqueous microbial communities from the Delaware River and Bay under freshwater to marine salinity gradient to study organic matter... | ecosystem: Environmental > Aquatic > Marine >...
CCAGGAGGCGGCTGGACAAGGCGTGGAGCCGGTCCGAGAGGAGCTTTGCGCCGGCTGCGTGTCCCATGCCCCTCCTACAGGCCCCCGCGCCCTCAGATGAGGGTCGGGGCCGTCGCCGCGGGGCCTGAGCTACGGTAGCACGGTCGGGGGTGCGTGACCGGTCAGGAGCGAACCAACGCCTCCAGGGCGCGGGCTACTTCGCGCCGCCCGTCGATCTCGCACCAGTCCCATCGGGGCCGCCGCGACGTGAAGGCGCCTTGCCCGCGGAATGGCTCCAGCACACCGACTTCCGGCACGCCGAAGTGGCTGAGCATGTCGGCTACTACCCAATCGGGGGTGTAGACCCTGTCGCCTCGCTTATCTTCCATCTCAGTCCTGCGATGGCGCCCCTCATGGCCGCAGGGGTGCCGGTCTGCCCGGCGGCGCGGGCGCGTGTCTCGCTCAGGTGTCGGCCATGTCGAGCAGGGCCAGCAAGTCGTCGTCGTCATCCCCCCCGGCGCTGTCCGCGCTGTCCGCGCTGCTGCGCTCAGCGGCTTCCTTCTTCGCCGCCGCGAGGAGGGAGGCGGCAGCCAGAGACGTGCTCGGAGCGGTGGCAGCGCCCAGCACCTCGTCGATGCCCTTGCGGGTCACCCAGATGCAGGGGATGTCGGCGAGGTCTACGCGGGTCACGCGCCACGGCATCTTGATGCGCCTGACCCGCTTCTCCCACTCCTCGCCCGGGTCTTCCGCCACCCCGTCCCTGAGCTTGGGGACGGCGATCCATCCCCGATCGACCCAGGATGGGATCACCTGGTCCCAGTCGTAGCCTCGGTCGCGGAACAGCCGCTCCAGCCAGGACTTCGCGAACTGGATGCCGCGGTAGTTCTCCGAAGGAGACCACGCCCCGCTCCACCCTCCGGTGGGGCGCTCGGGCACCACGCTGCGGGCGCCGGCGTACTCACGGATGACGTTGCGGTGCCTGCCGTAGAAGGTCCACGGCACCCGCCCGGCCTCGGTGTAGGCGACCAGCAGCGCCTCACCAGGCAGGTCGGCGCGCAGCTCCAGGCTCGATGCCATGTGCAGGATCACCCTCACGGGGTGGATCCCCCTGGTGCGGCAGCGGGGGTCCAGGGGTCCGTACGGGCGGGGCACCCCGAGCTCGTCGTGCACCAGCATCTCCGCCACCTCGAGCGCCGCTGCGTAGGCCGCGACTCGCCCTCCCGTCGAGCCGCCCGTTGCGACCACGGCTTGGCTGATGTGCAGCTTCGCGCGCTCCTTGTACCAGCGCCGCATCTCCGCGATCTGCGCGGGGGTCTTCGACTGCAGCAGCGCGACCAGCCGCGGGATCAGGTGCCCGTAGTGGGTCACCGCCCCCTCTTCGATCTCGCGGAGCAGGATCGCGGTGTTGGGGTCGTTCTCCCCTGACGGCGGGTGGGGGATCTCCACGCAGCGGGCACGCGCGCCGCGGGCGTTAGAGTAGGGGACGATGGGACCTTCGTGCGACGACAGCACGTCGAGCTGCCAGTAGCTCTTGCTCGTCAGCTGGGGGGCGCCCCCCGGCCCGAGCCCGCCGCGGGTCCCCGCCTGCCCCCCGGCGATGGCGAAGATCGCGTCTCCGATCACACCACGCTGCTTGGCGTCCAGGTCCATCGCGTCGTCGAAGAAGACCGTCATCGACCGCGAACAGCTCAGGAGCTGGCTGATGCCGAACGCCTTGATGTTCCAGGACTCGATGATCCCCCCCTCGGTACGCGGGGGGTACGCCTGGCAGCTGGCGGACAGGGTGAGCGTCGTGGTCTTGCCCGTGCCGGGGTCGCCCCCGAGGTTGATCGTGAAGCCGCGGGCGCCCAGGATGGTCAGCAGCACGCTGGCGGCCGTCATCAAGACCCCGGTCGTCATCAGCGGGAAGGGGCGGGCCTTCTCCACGGTGGCGAGCCACCCCTCCCACGAGCCACCGTAGCGGAACTTGCTGCAGTACCCCTCCGTACCAGTGGCCGCCTGGAACACCGGCACGGGGTGGGGGTAGCCCGGTGGCACGATGGGGGTCGAGCCCCAGAAGAACGGGATCCAGGGGGGCTTGAGCGGCAGGCTGTCGCTGTCGGCGGCATCCTCCTCCTCGTCGGGGTCATCACCATCGAGCTCGGTCACGCTGCGCTTGACCTCCAGCGCCCAGCCCATCTGGGACACGACGATGCTCGGCTGGAGCCAGCGTGCGTTCTCGGACTCGAACGCCGCCAGCCAACGGATGACCTCGTCGGCGTTGGTGTCGCCCACGTTCATCCCGTGGTCAGCCAGATCGACGATGCTGCGCCGCTTCGCGATGAAGGTGCGGGGCAGGATGCGCCGGTCCCACCCACGGCGGGATCCCATCGGGCGCCAGATCAGGTTGACCTTGTGCTCTCCCCCTCGCGCGTCGCGGGTGAGGCCCACCACGAAGGCAAGGCGGCAGACGCGGATGGGCTCCGCCTTGCCGTTCTTGCCATAGTTGTCGCGGTAGACGACGTTTCCGTCGATCCTGTACCCCAACGGGACTGTCAGGGAGGACCACGTCTCAGGGGAGACGACGTCGGCGGGGGGCGGGCCGCCCCCCACCGCGTTCGCGACGGTGACCCTGGGCTCGATCTTCCTCGCCTCGCGCTCTGCCACGCGGGCTTCCGCCTCGATCTCAGCTGCGCGTTGCAGCACCAGCGTCCGGTACCGCTGGGCCAGGCTCTTCATGCTGCGGACCAGCGAGAGCGCGACGAGCTGCTCGAGCACCCTGCTGGCCGTACCCGCGTCCGCGGCATCCTCCGCTACGACGCGGAACACCGCCGGGTTCCGCAGCCAGTCGTCTACCCCATGGCGGTCGTTGGCCGACCCCGCAGCCCTCGCCGCCTCCACGGCGTGGCGCACCAGGTCGGCGCCCGCCGTGGAGCGGGGGTCCACATCAGCCAAGCGCAGCAGCACATCAGCAGGAGCGGTGTCAGTGGTCATGGAGTGCTCATCGTAGCGCGTGGAGGGGGGTGAGGGCAGTTGTGGGCCACGCGGTCTACCTGAGGACCGGCGCCTGCTTGCGCTGGACCGAGTACCCGAGCTCGGCGGCGGCTGCGAGGAAGTCCTCGTTCTCGTTGGTGGTGGTGAGGATCACCTGGGCGATAGGGCCGCCCCGGTCCGCCCTGGCGAGCTTCTTCATGATGGAGAGCATCAGCGACTCCGGCCGATCCCGGTCCTTGACCACGATGACCGTGGCTGTGGGCTTGCCCGACTTCGCCGCCAGCTCCGCCAGCGCCGCCCCCTCCGCGGCGGTGACCGCCGAGAGCTGCCCGTCGGACAGCCTGCTGTGGAGGTAGCCGTTGACCATCAGGCCGCGGGCGATGGCGCTCGTGCCTTCCAGCCCGAGCTCGACGCCGTAGGTGCCCACCTCGGTCTCGTCCAGGTGCGCCTGCACCAGCGCGCACCAGGGGGCGATGACGTCGCCGGCCTGCTCCTTGGCGAGCTTCAGGACGATCTTCTCGACGGCGTCTGCCGCCGCCACGGCTTCGCGCGCCCGCTTCGCCTTGGCCTCCAGGTCGGTGAGCGCAGCTTGACGAAGCTCCCGCGCCTCGCGGGAGGCCTTGCGCTTGTCCGCGTCGCTGTACGCCGCGCTCGCCCGAGCCTCGGCTTCCTCGGCTTGGCGGACAGCTTCGGCCGAAGCTGCGATCTCTTCCTCTGCGCTGCCTCCTTCCTCCTCACCCGTGGACCAATCCCAGCCGGCTTCCCACGCCGACAGCTGCGTCTCGAGCTGGCCGATCGCGGCCTTGACCCGCTCGATCAGGGTCTCCGTCGCCATCTTGGTCGTCTTCGCATCGGAGCAGACCCTGTCCTGGGCCCCCCTCGCGCTCGTCGCCGCCACGCTCGCGGCCTTCGCCGTGACGACGGCGTCGGTCAGAGTCGAGACCGCACCCAGGAGGCGCTGCACGCTGGCGTCGTCCCAGCTCGAAGACGCGGCGCCGCAGCAGCGGCACTTGCTGACGCCGGCCTGGAAGTCGCGGGTCTTCCTGATCGCTTCCACGATGTCCGGGGTCAGCCCCAGCGGGAGCTTGCCAGCGCGCTCCACCGCGGCCTGCAGCACGGCCTTCGCGCGGGCCTCCTGCTGCGCGAGCTCCTGGCTCTTCTCCTCCGCCGCGGCGTAGGCGGCCTTCGCCGTCGTGAGGGCCACCTCGGTCTCCGCCAGCTTGACCCGGCCGGCGTTGATCTTGGCCCGCCGCTCCTCCCGCTCCCGCCGCTGCTCGTCCCCCGCCCGCGGCTGCTTCGGCTTCGCCGCGAGCCCGGTGTAGGTGATGCGCCGCTGCTTCACCTCCTCCCGGGCCTCGCGCAGGGCAGCCGCGAGCGTCTCGCACTCCCCGTCGGTGTACACGACCTCGTCGCCCAGCGCCGCCCGCCCCAGGGTCACCTTCTCGTCGAGCGCGTCCGCCGAGGCCTTGCGGTCCTTCTTGACCTTGGCGCAGGCGGCCACGATGTCGTCGTTGGTGGCATCCGCCGCATCGGTGAGGGACGCCTCGATCGCATCCCAGGTGGGGGTGATCTTGGGGGAGAGCTCCGTCCTGATCGAGCCGATGATGCTGAGCGACAGCACCCGCGACAGGTGCCGTCGGATGGTGTCCGCCCGGCCGGAGAACAGCCGGTCGGCCTCGTCCACGACGAGGCACACGTCAGCGTCGTAGGTGTTGAGGCAGTCCTCATCAGCCGGGTTCGGGTAGCTGATCTTCTTCGACCGGGGCGTGACGTTCTTCACCGCCTTGTAGCTGGCGGTGCCCACGGTCTTGCCCGTGGCGCTGTCGCAGAGGGTGGCGGTCGCCGAGAGCTCCTGGCTGCCGTCTTCCTTGGGGCGGCTGAGCGCGGGGACCAGGACGGGGGCGGAGACGGTACCCCCTACCCCCTTCGTCGCTGCGAGCTCGAGGCGCTCGGCCACCGCCGACTTGCCGCTGCCCGCGGGGCCGACGATGAGGGTGAGGGGGCTCAGCAGGGTGGGCACATCTTCGCCATCGGGGGACTTGAGGGTACCCGACGCGTGGGAAAAGTAGAGCATCTTACTCAACTCCTTGGTGGTTCAGTTCAGGCAGACACGGCGAGGCGCCGGCTGCTGCGGGTGACGCCGGTGTACCGGAGCGCACGGCACTCCAGGCTCCGGCGGGAAGCGTAGGTCTCCCAGTAGACGACCTCGGGGAACTGGGATCCCTGCGCACGGTGGACGCTGGCGGCGTAGGCGTAGCGCGCCTGTACCAGCGGGGGCAGCTTCGCCCCAGAGAGCCAACGCTCGATGAGGACTGTGGCATCGCGGCGGAGCGACTCCCCCCGGGCGAGGGACTTTGTGTAGACCGAGACCTCCTCGACGCGCCCATCCTCAAGCTCCAGGCGGCAGATCTGTAGGTCGCGGTGCCGCATCATCATGGGGGTGGCTTCCTCCACATCCACGACCCGAGCGAACTCGTTGCGGACGGCGCCGATGTCCTGCGCCTTCTCGCAGAAGAGGATCCGGTCGCCCGCCGCCAGCGGAGCGCCCCCGCGCCCCAGCTTCTCCCGCACCAGGTGGTTCACCCGGTCGATGTCCTCGTTGCGGTAGGTCAGCAGCACGATGTCGGCGCCAGCGGCGACCCGCTTCGCCAGCACCGCCTCGGGGGCGAAGCTGCCGGCGGGGAGGAGCTTCACGTCTGGGCCCTCCCAGACCCAGCGGGGAGCGCTCTGCCATGTCCAGCGCCGCCCCCCCTGGTCGATGGCGTCCGCCAGCGAGATGATAGGAGAGCCCGCCGCCTGGCGGTGAATCGTCTCCAGGCTCGCCGTGGGCTGGAACAGACAGGGGACGATGCTCCCCTTGGGTGGGGGGAGCTGCCGCGTGTCGCCCACGAGCACCAGGCAGGAGCCTTCGGGCATGACCGACAGCAGGTCGTCGTAGACGCTCTGGTGCAGCATCGACGCCTCATCGACGAGGAACACCTCCCCCACCCCGCAGGGAGCGTGGCGGTTGCCGAAGCAGATGTGGGTGTCGCCCGTGGCCTTGTCCTCCTTCTCGAAGACGTGGCCGTAGAGGCAGGAGTGGACGGAAGCCACGGGCCTCCCGATGGCGGCGGACAGCACCTTGGCGGCGCGCCACGTGGGGGCGGCGACAACGACGCGGCGCCCGGTCGCCTCGATGCGAGCGATCATCTCCTTCGTGATCGTCGTCTTGCCCGTGCCCGCCTTGCCGGTGAGCTGCGCCTCCTGCGCACCCCCCAGGATGGCGGACAGCATCGCGTCGAGCGCCGCCTGCTGGTCAGGGCTGAAGGTGATGGTCACTTGCTACCTCGTGCGGCGTGGGACAGGAGCCTGGCCTGCTCCCCTCGGATGTAGTTGAGCTGGCCTCGGGTGAAGCTGCGTCGCTCTCGGATCCCGATCGCCATGTCGGCGAAGGTCTCCGCCAGCTTGGCCTCGCCGCGGGAGCGCAGCGCGTCGGCCAGCGCGCCGGCCTCGGAGGCCACCTGGCCCCAGCTCACGCTGGCGTCGGCTTCGGCCGAGGTGATGTTCTCCCCGTGGCGCCTGGGGCCGAGGCCGTCCCCGACGAGCAGCGCTGTGGTCCCACGCTTCCCCCGCATGGCATCGTCGCACTCCCACGCCAACCCGCGGACGCGGATGGGCTCGGCGCCGGTGAGGACCCCGACGAGGACGTCGGCTCGGATCAAGTCCTGGGCGACGCTGGCCATGAAGCCGCTGACCCTGGGGATGTCCAGCGACGTGTCGTGCTCGCCACCGAGGGCGAACCAGAGGGAGCCGAGGCGGAGCTCGGTGAACGCCGCCAGGATGTAGCTCGGCTTGATCCCCTTGCGGCCGCTGTCGCGCTCGGCGGCGAAGAAGTCGTTGCCCAGGGTCACGGCCGGCGCGGGCGCGTGGAAGAACGTCTCCAGCGTGAACAGCAGCGCGCTGCGTGCGATGGCCTCGTTCTCGCCGCGCGGGACGTGGAGGTAGGCCGGGTAGGCCTTGAGTCTGTCGATGGGGTTCACTTCGCTGCTCCTATGCTTCCTTCAGGTTGGTACCGACGCCCGCGCTGCTCGTGTAGGCCACGGGCTCTCCCTCGAAGACGACTTGCATGAGCTCCTCCACCCGAGCGCGGGCCCGCTCGGCGTCGGCGTCCCAGCGGAGGATCTTCTTCCCACCCGGCCCTGCCTCGTGCCACGCACGACCCCGCGTCTCGACCACGAGCTGGTCGTGGACCTGGAGCACCACGCCCGTGCCGGGTCCTGCGTGGCCTCGGTAGAACTCGGTGAGCAGCTGCTGCTCGGCGCACCAGGCGATGTGGGCTTCGTCTCGCAGCACCGGCCAGTTCACCACGGCGTTGAGCTTGCCGTCCTCGAGCGGACCGCTCCGCACCTTGGTGTAGCCGCTCTTCATCCAGCCGCCGTTGCGGCGGTACTCGGCGCAGAGCGCGTCCCACCGCCACTGCCACTGGGGCTCGGCCCGCATCCACTTCTCGTGGTACTCGATGATGTCGTCGAGCTGGTAGCCCAGGTAGGGCAGTGAGCCGTCGTTGCGCTCGGTCGAGGTGATGACGCGCCAGATCGTCGCGGGCGCCGCGCCGTAGATGGCGGCGTAGCGGAAGATCTTCATGACGTCGCGCATCATGTCGGCGTCGCCCCCCTCCGGCTTCCGCTTCAGGGAGGGGGGAGCGTCCCCCCAACCGGTCGCGTCGAAGTAGGCGTCGCCGTAGACCGCCGCCGCCAGCGCCCCGTGAGGGTCGACGCCGTTGGCGAACGCCTCGCAGAGCACCGGGATCCCCCAGCGGTTGGCGATGATCCGCAGGTGGAGCTGGTCGATGTCGGGGCCGATGAAGACGTGCGGCTCCCCCTTGGGCCCCTTGCCAGGGACGAAGATGGTCTTCAGCGCCGCCTGGCCCTTTTTCTTGCCGATGACCATCAGCGATGGGCCGTTCGAGGTGAGGCGCCAGACCGCGGTCGAGTGGGAGCCGAAGGTCGATCGAACTCTACCGTCGTGGTCCCACACGAGGCCCCCCTCGGAGCGTAGCCCGAGGGGAAGCAAGGTTGTTCCAAGCATCTTGCCCATCTTTCTACGATAGAGTCGAAGATGCTGAAGATAGAAAAGCTGGGCGCGGCTGAGCGAGCTGCCCGCCATGTGGGCCAGGATGACGGCGTCGCCCGTCCCGGGCAGGCCCGTGCCGGTGAGGAACTCCTTCTCGCTCATCCCCTTGGGGACGCCGAGCTGCCAGTCCTCGTAGAGGAGCCGCCGCATCTGGTCGAACGACGCCGGGTTGAAGTCGCTCGTCCGCTTGAGCTCGTCGACCGCAGCCGCCCACTCGTCGGAGTCGACGTCGCGGGGGTTCAGCCCGAACATCTCGCAGACGTCGTCCTCCCCGAAGGTACCCAGCGCGAAGCCCCCCTCGGAGTCCTGCAGCTGGATCCGCTCAGCCCCCGCCTCGGTAGCGAGGCGCTTCATCTGGTAGAGGTGGTCCGCGGCCTCGATCCTGAGCTGGGCGATCTGCCGCCTGCGCTCCACTTGGTCGACCACGATGCCGATCTCGGACATGTCTCGGCAGAAGGTGCGACGGGAGTGGTCGATGCCCTGTTGGGTCAGCTCTGGATGCGACGCCGCGCTGCCGTAGCCGACGCTCGGGCGGTAGCGGTAGTCGACCACATCGTAGTAGCCGTTCTCCCTGGCTTCGCGACGCAGGCTCGGCAGGATCCGGAGGTTCACGATGCAGTCGGTCTCGTTGTACTCCTGCCGCTCCTCGGCGCTGACCTTGTCGGAGGTGGCCGCTTCCTCCCCCTTGTCGTTGATGTCCCAGCGATCGACGTCTGTGCGGAGCCTGCCCTGGGGCTTCAGCCCCTTCGGGCTGTCGGGCATGGCCGCGCGGGCCAGGTCGAGTGAGTCCTCCGTGCACGCGTCGATGAGGGTGATGCCGTAACGGTGCTTCATCACCAGGTAGTCGAAGCTGCGGACGTTGTGCCCCACGACACGGGGGAGGGGCCTGCCGGCGAATACCCCGACCGAGTGGAGCCAGTCGTCGAACAGGCGCAGGATCCGCCACCAGTCGCGCGCCGAGTACCACTCGCGGGTGACGCCAACGCTCCGCGCCGGCCACGCGGCGTCGAGGGGGTTGTCGACCACGATGCCCCCCTCGTCCAGGTCGGGGGCGGCGATGGCGAAGCACCGCACGTCGGTGACGAAGGTGACGATGCCCGTCGTCTCGATGTCGAAGCTGTACTCTGGGTAGGGGGTGCCTTCGGCATGACCCGGGCACGAGGCGAGCAGCCAGTCGCGGAACTGCTCGACGGTCGGCCGGCGCAGCCTGTCCCCGTAGGTCCAGCGGAGCTTGTTGTTGAAGTAGCGGAGCGCCTTCTCCAGGTCGTGCTTGAGCCAGGGGCGCGCCGCCGGCGAGCGCATGGTGAAGGCGGGGTGGAACGACGCCAGCGCTGGCTTCGGCTCGCTGCTGGCGCCCTCGGGTAGCAGCCCCGCAGCCTTCATCGTGTCGCCGCGGTGCTTTGCGATGCCACCCCGCACCCCGGTGACGGCGCGCAGGGCGGAGGCACCCAGCGGTACGATCCCCCGGTACGGCTCGGCGGTCGCGAGCAGCGCTGGGTGGCAGCACTCGACCGGATCGGGCAGCTCCATCATCACGGCGCGGTCGGCCGCCGCCTTCGTCATGTAGGCCCCGCTCGCGCGGAGCTCGTTGCTCCGCGCCTTGCGCATCCGGGACAGCGTGGCTGTCATGCGAGACCAGGCGCCTGTCGGATCCCCCGGGATCTTGCAGAGGAGCACGTTCGTCAGCGAGAACATGCTTCGGGTGAGCCCAGCGGCAGCGAGCACCCGGGCCAGCTCAAGGCCGGAGGCCCCCGCCAGGGGGTAGCCGCGCTGCACCTCCTTCCACGCAGGGCTCTCACCGACGAGCAGGTACTCGGCTCCGTCGTTGATCTCGGGGAGCACGGGTACGAGCGGCTCTCCAGAGGAGATGCGCAGCCTCCCCTTCGGACCGATGGGGCACACATCGCACCGCGCCCCCGCCGCCATCGCATCCTGGCAGGTAGCAGCGGCGACGTCGTCGGGTAGGTTGCCTGCTGCGGGGCGCCGCCGCCGCATGGTCAGCGCCCGACGGAGACGACTGCCTCCGCGAAGCCAGACTCCCGCGCCAGGTCTGACGCCTCCGCGGCCGCCAGCAGGAAGAGCAGCAGCATGCCCGCCTCCGCGGGGGCGAACTGCACCGCGAGCCGGCCTGCTCCATCGGGGCCCGCCAGCTCAAGCCGCGCCTCGAAGGAGTCGAGCACCTTCTTGATCCCGTAGGCAACGTTGCGGAACGCCTCGGCGCCCTCTGCCGACATGGCCATCTGCGCCAGCCCACTCGGGCCCTCCCGCGAGGCGCCCTCGATCTGCGCTGCTGGCATGAAGACGGTGAGCCCCTGCATGACGACGATGTCAGTGGCCGCTCCTTGCAAGCGGTGGGCGAAGCGGTTCCAGAACTCCCTCAGCTCGAGGTCTCGCACAGTAGCGTGGTCGCCCACAGTGTCGCTGGCGGCGGCAGCGGCAGCAGCGGCGGCAGCTTCGTGTCGATCCATCGTCTCCTCCGTCGGCTGCAAAAGGGAGCCCCGCCCCGGGAGCAGCCATGCCCGGGACGAGGCGGGTGTGTCAGGCGACGCCCGCCAGAGCGGGGCTCCCGGAGAGAGGCGCAGCCAGTTGGAGCTGCGCCTCCCCCCTCTGCGATGGGGCTACCCGTCCCACTCGCTGAGCGCGTCGCCGCTGCTGCCGCTGCCAGCGCCATCGGTGCCGCCAGCGTTGCCCCCACTGCCGCCGGTGCCCCCGCTGCCCCCACCGCTCCCGCCCTCGTCGGCGTTCTCCCAGGGGCGCTTGCGAGTGTCCTCGACGGGCTGCCCGATCATGTCGCGGGCGACCACGGCGTAGGTCTGGGGGAAGTGCTTGTTGTAGGGCTTCCCGTTCCGCCCGTTGGCGGCGCACCAGGCCTGGGACGGCCCGTTCTCCTGGAAGCCGACGTAGCGGACGCAGACGGTCTTGCCCACGAGCTTGTCCAGGTCGAACGCGCTCTCGTCGGCGGCCAGGATCTCGGCGGCCTTGGCGTCGAACTCCTTCTCGGAGTCGATGTTGTAGGCGCTCATCAGCAGCCGCTTCCAGAAGCCCAGCGCGCGCGACATCACATTGCCGAGCCGCCTCTTCTCGTCCTCGGAGAGCGCGTCCCGCTGCTGCTTCGTGTCGATGACCTTGCTGATCTCCGCGGGGGCGGCGGCCCAGCCGTACTCGATCTGCCCGCTGGCGTTGAAGGGCCAGGGGTTGTTGACGAAGCTCTCGTAGCCGGAGTTGGCCACGTCCACGACCAGGTTGGCCTGGGGGCAGCCGAGGATGCGATCGTTCATCGAGGGGAGGCCGTCGCGATCGGCGCTGACGATGACGGCCAGGTGGTGACCGGTCTCGGGGGCGCGGCTCCCGGGGAGCTTGGCCTTGCCGAGGAGTGCGAGGAGGAAGTCAGTCTTGCTGCTCATGGTGTATCTCTCGTCCTGTCGTCGCCTGCGCCGAGGCTATTGGGTAGAACGGGCAGGGGGCACCCCTCGGCGGCGGCGACAAGATGTCGCGCCCCCTGCCCGGTAGAAACTCAAGCGATGATGTCTTCGTCGCCGAAGTCGGCCGCGCCGCCGCTGCCGCCCCCGCCGAAGCCGAGCACGCCACCCATGCTGAAGACGTCCCGCTCCTGCGCGGTGCGGAACTGGGCGCGGGCGAAGCCGTCCTGCACAGCCCACCGACAGTGCAGGTCCTTCGGGTGGCGCGGCAGCAGCGGCACGGCGCGGCTGGCCCCCAGGGTGCCGTGCTGCTGGAACACGGTGATGACCGCCTCCTGCACATCGGGCGAGCCCCTCATGCCTGCCTTCACCAGCGTGTCGCTGATGTATTGGGCGGCGTCGTCCTGCCACTCCATGCCCTTGGGGCGGGGGAGCAGCTGGCCCTGCATGAAGGCGCTGGCGTTGATGTGCTCCCGGGGGTTGAAAGGCTGCCCGTCATAGCCCGACTGGAAGCGGTCGCCGGCGATGTAGTTGGTGTTGCTGATGCTGCTCACACCAGCGACGCGGGCGTCGGGCCAGATCTCCAGCATGTTGGCGTCCTTGATGCCGTACATGATGAGGTCACACGCCGCAACGGCGTCGTCGCTCCGGCTGCGGGAGCCGACGTCGACCGCATACGGGTCAAGCAGCTGCCCTCGCTTGTTCCGGCGCTCCTCCAGCAGGTGCCAGGTGAAGCCGACGGGGACCTGCAGGGCGCGCATCTCCTCGAAGAACCGCCGCACGCGGAGCTTGTGGTCGGTCCAGCCGGGGTTGGCCCCGTTGCCATCCCAGCTCGCCTTCGCCCGGTCGAGCAGGCGGTTGGCCGTTGCGTTCGCGCGGAAGGTGGCGTCGTCGATGATGATGCCCCGCCGGCGGAGCTCATCGAGGCCGATCTTGCCCAGCACCTTTTCGATCGCCTCCGGGAAGTCCTCGAGGAAGCGCACGGGCAGCGGGTAGATCGAGTAGCAGCCCTTGGGGGGGAGCCCGAGGGACCCGACAGCGATGACCTCGATACTCGATCGGTCGCCGAAGCAGATGGCCTCGGGGAAGAGGCGGAGCAGGCCGCTCGTCTTGAGGGTCTTGGGGTGGCCCACCAGCGACACCATGGGAGCGGTGAGGCTGAGGCCTGCGGGGTCTGGCGTGGAGGACATCGTGGCTCCTTTCACTCAGTGGTTATAGTCGGATCGTTGCGCAGCGTGCAACAAGAATCTTCTACCAGTCGGCCAGCGGGTCGTCAGCCGTGCCTTCTCCGATCGACGAAGACTTCGCTGCCGCTGCCGTCGTAGCAGCGGGACCCCCAGAGCAGGCGTGGTGGTAGCGGCACATGCCGTAGCGGCCGAAGCACTCCTCGGTACCCGAGGCCGGGGCATCCCACCACGTGACGGCGCCGCGGTCCACCAGGCTGTCCCACGTGGCGATGCTCCGCTCCCACCACTGCAGTGCGATTGCGAGCCTCCCGTCAGAGAACGGCTGGGGGGGAAGCTCCACGTAGGTGGACTTGAAGGGGGGCTTCGTCTGCACGACGAGGCAGTGCACCCCGTCGTACTCGACATCGGCCGAAGCGGCGCTGCGCATCTTCTCCGCCGCGATGAGCTGGGGCTCCAGCACGCGGAAGGCGCGGAACCCGACGATGCCCCCGTAGCTGAGCTGCGCGCCGCCGGCCCCCTTGATGAGCCCCTTGTGGTCGATGCTGCGGCGCTGGTAGCCGAACTGTGCGAGCAGGTCTCGCCGGCGAGTGATGCAGACGACGTGACCCCCGACGACGAGGGGCGTGATCAGCAGTGGCTTGCCTTCCGCGTCGAGCAGCAGCGACTCGAACCTGCCGTCGCTGCGGCGGGGGATGGGGGAGCCCGCGTCGCTCCACCGCAGGATGCTCGCCGGGTCGCAGGCCCAGACGAACATGCACTGCACCTCGGCGTCCCCCCGCTTGCGAGAAGCCCGGGTGCCGACGTCAGCGACCACGGGGGCGTGGGCTCCCAGCGCGGGGGCGAGCCGCCTCGCGTCCCACGCGACGTAGCCGACGATGCCGATGATCTCCCGCTCCACCTCCAGGATCTGCGCCCGCTTCAGCGCAACACCTGGGGGGCTCCGCTCGAAGCGGTCAAGCACGGAGTGGACCAGGGAGACGAACTGCTCCCCCTTGCCCTCGGCCTCCTCGGTCCAAGCCGTGACCGCGTCGTGGGGCAGCAGCAGCGACGACGCCAGCATCGGGGTGACCTCGACGTCGTACATCACCTTGTCACTGTCCAGATCGTGGAGCTGACCGACGATGGGGGTCTGCCCCGCGGCGACCGCCTGGTGCAGGCACCAGTGGGCAGCACCGGCGTGCACCATGCTCCCTCTGACGAGCCCGTCATCGCCCCCTTGAGGAGTGACCCCCAGCCGCTCCTGGGCGCCGAAGCGGAACAGGCAGCGAGCAGCCGGTTCGATGCGAGAGCCGCCGCGGCGGCTCCGCCCGGCGAAGGCGGCGAGCCTCATGCCCCACCCCCGAGGTCAGTAGACGGTGACGGCGATGGCTTGACGCAGCGCTTCGCGAGCGTCGTCCTCCGGGATCTCGAGGCCGACGGCGATGGCGTGGGCGAGCCGCTGCGAGGTGGCCACGCTGATGGGGCGCTTGCTGCCCCCCACGATGCGACAGATCGTGGCGCGGTGGCATTGGCAGACCGTGGCCAGATCCGCTTGGCACCAGCCCGTCCGCTCCATGACGTGGGTGAGCAGCTCGCTGAGCGTGCGAACTGGCGCAGCCGTGGGCGCAGGCTCCGCCGCCGGTGCTGGCGCAGCTGGCTCAGGGAGCTCGGCGATGGAGAGCAGCACGGGCATGCGAGCAGCGTAGCGCAGTGTTGCGTCAAGTGCAACTTGTGGGTCACAGCCACAACCCCTTGGAAGCCGCGGCCAGTGCAGCAGCGGCGAGCTGGTCACTGCCACGCGAAGCGATGAGCTGCTGGTCCAGGTCTCCGATCTCGCCGGAGCTGAAGATCCGCATCATGTAGTCGAACTCCTTGCTGAGGGCGCGGGCGATCTTGGTTTCCACCCCTCCGCGCACCAGGGGGATCCAGACCCGGCTGGGCTTCTCCATGCCGGGGCGGCGGAAGCGACCGAGGAACTGCAGGATCAGGAACGGGCGCCAGTCGAGCATTGTGAGGATGCCGAGGGAGGCGAACTGCATCCCGTTGAGGCCAACGCCGAGGACGCCCAGCGTGCCGACGAGGATCGTCGGCTGCCCCGTCTGGGCCCGGGAGCGGAACCAGCCGTCGGTCACCTGGTTGCGCTCGATGGCGGAAGCGGCGTCGTCTCCCTCTGCGAGCAGCGCGCGGAGACCGCAGCGGCCGCGGAGTATCGGGTCCTTGTCGATGAGCTTCGCGAGGCGCTCGGTCCACTCCTTCGCCTCGGCGATGCGCGCCGTCGCGATGACCACCGCGCCGCCGTCTCGGACCTCGTCGATGGCGCGACTCAGCACGAGGGAGCGCTTCATGCACGCGGCGCTGATGATCCCCACCTCGTCGGCGGAGTCGATGCGCGCCTGCTCGCTGCCACCATCGTCGACGCCACGACGCTTCGCCATGATCGACGAGAGCGACGGGGGCTTGTCGAGGTCTCGCTCGTCGTGCCAGGTGACGCTGACCGTCAGCGGCGGCAGGTCCCCGTGGGACTCCTCGTAGGGCACGTCGTGCAGCAGGTGGTGCACCCGCTCTCGGAGCTCCGCGGTGCGGCTCTCCCCGTCCTCTCGCACGCCGTAGCCTCTGGGATCCTGCTCTGCATCGCAGTAGGCCCAGCGAAAGCTGGCCTTGTAGCTACCAAAGCCGTGTGGGTCCACCCGATGCAGAGGCTGGAAGATCTTCTTCGGCTTGCCCTTCGTCAGCACCGTGGCGCTGAGTCCGAAGTGGTGCTGGATGGTCTCCCACAGCGCGAGGTTCTCGGTGGCCGCGGCCTGGATGAGCTTCCCTCCCTTGGTCCGCTTCGACTCGAAGCCCATCCCCCCACCCTTGAGCGGGACGGCCTCGGTCGTCACCGGGTCCGCGTCGTCGTGGATCTCGTCCTCGATCAGCACGGCCGGCGACTGCAGCCCGACGAGGTCGTAGTAGTCGGCGAGGGTCTCCCTCCCGACGATGATGCAGGGCCTGCCCTTGCGACGCTGGGCCTCGGCCCGCCACCAGGTGAGACGCATCCGCTGGGCTGCGGCGCTGCAGCCGGTCGCGACCACGGGCCACGAGGCGTAGCCTTCGCGAGCAGCAGCGGCAGCGGCGCGACCGTCATGCACTGCCCAGTCGAGCTTCGCTCCCCGGGTCCACGCCAGCGCCTCCATCAGCTCTGGCGTCTCGCTGTAGTGCGACTCGAAGGCAGCAACGACCTCGCCTGCGGGGGGGCTGGCGCGGAACAGGGCGCGGAGCCGCGCGTCCTCCCCCTTCGGGGCACCGTCACCCAAGATGCGGTCAGCGATGCCAGGCTGCCCCTGCGCTCCCCGATGCCCGATGCCGAGCCACGCCCAGTGCTTGACGAACCCGCCCTCCGGCAGGTCCGGCGACGAGGTCCACGCCCAGGGCACGTCTCCGCCAGCGAGGGCGATTTGCTCCGTCAGGTCCAGGTCCCGCGGCCCCTGCTTGCTCGGGGCCTCGAGCAGGATCATGCTCCAGTCCGGGGCGAAGCGGGGGATCTCCGCCCACCAGATCCCCCGCAGCCCGCCGCGACAGACCACGACGACGGGGCCGTCGTCCGTCGTGCTGACGAGCTGCGCGGCGATGATGGCGGCGCCCGTCTTGCCAGCTCCTGCCTTGCCGATGGTGACCGCCCCTACCTGGAGCGCCGCAGCCCGCATGGCCACCCCGGCGAACTCCTCCTGGAAACGGCGCAGCTTCGGGGTGCGAGGCGACAGGCGCCCGTCCACGCGGGCATGGCGGACCTCCTCTCGGCCCAGCTCGAGCAGCTGGGGGCGATGGTTCTCGATCTTGCCGTAGAACCACTTCGGGATCTCCGGGGGCAGATCGCTGTGGGCGCCGCCGTTTCCCATCTTCCGCGCCGAGGAGACGATGGGTGGCAACATGCTCCTCGCGTCGCGGAGGGCTGCGGCCGCGTGCCACGGCGCCTCCAGGAAGATGCGGCTACCGGTCGCGCCCTTGTTCACCCGCCGGGCGTAGCCGCTGCCCCCGTCGGAGGCGTAGACCCGCGCGCCGGGGACCTCCTGCTCAATGGCGCCGGCGCGCTCCACTGAGCATTGGGCGAAGTCCAGAACGACGATCGGACCACGGTAGCGCAGGTTCATGGCCTCGTCTCCCTCAGCCACGCAGAGAGGCGCAGCACCAGGCGGTGGATCACGTCGCGCGCCCCTGGGTCGTCGGGCTCGATGCCGTAGATCTCGAAGCGCGCCCCCACGTCAGCCCCGGCAAGGACGGGGGCTCCGTCCACTACGATGCTGAAGATGGCTGGCTCTTGCCCCAGCTGCTCCGGCTCCGGCTCGCTCGGAGCCTGGGCTACGCGGTACGCCGCGAGGTCGATGATGACGCCGTCCATTCAACCCTCCTCTTCTGGGCCTGGGGTCACGAACCAGACCACCGCCACCAGCAGCCAGAACCCCAGCGTGGCGACGATCAGCACCTTGATGCCGCTCGCTGCTACGACATCCATGCCAGGTCCTCCTCGAAGTCCTGCTCCGGCGTGGGTGCGGGCGCAGCTGCTGGCTCCGCCTTCGGCGCTGGCTCCGCTGCGGGGGCCGCCGGCAGCGCCCCCATCTCATCGAAGAGGATCTGCCGGAGCTCGTCTCGGATGTGGGCGTACTCCGTTCCAGGCTCGTGCTTGACGTAGGCGATCCACGCCTCCCTCAGCCGCGGCAGGTTGCGCCAGGTGACCAGCCCTCCCTGACGGGTGCCCCATCGCGCGAGGATGTCGCGGCTGGGGGTTCGGATCGACAGCTCCCTGGCCAGCCCTGGGGTGGCGCGGCAGGTGTCGAGGAGCCACTGAGCGCTGCCCACGACGGGCTTGCCCGACACCGTCTGCGGCGGCCTGCCGGACAGCGCGTCGTCCTTGCGCAGGAGCTTCGCGATCTTGGCCACGGTCATTCTGGATACCCCCGTGTCGTCCATGATGCGGTCCCAGGTGTGACCACTTCGCAGACCGAGGATGACGTGGCCGTACTTGTCGCGGAGGTCGTCGTCTGTCAGACGCCGCCTTCCGACCGGCTTCTTCTTGGTGGGTGCTTTGGGCATTCTCCGTACCTCCTGTGTCAGAACCCGTAGTCCTGATGATCGGTTGATGTGCATGAGCCACACGTTGGGCAGAACAAGTACGCCTGCCCTCGATGGCGCGACTCTATCGCGTACCGCGCCGCAGCGTCCACCCCGATGTAGTCCAGGTAGGCGCGGTCCATCTCACTCATCCACTGCCTGGCTACGGTCTGATCGTGGCGGACGATGGTCTCCGCCGGCCCCCCTCGCAGCAGCGGGTGGGCTCCGAGCAGCACCTCCGCCTGCCCCAGGTAGCGGTCCAAGCTGGTGCGGCGCTGGCGCCAGATCCGCTTGCGCACCGTGGACGGGTCGTAGCCATGGGCGCGGCAGAACTGCTTCACCGGCAGCTGCTGGCGGTCCCGGTTGTCCTTGTAGCAAGCAGCCACCAGGTTGACCGGGTCGTGGCTCCCCCCAGCCCCTCGTGGCACCAGGTGATCCAGGGAGAGGAACTCCCCGTCGCCGAGGAGTTCCTCGATCCCACGGGCGCAGTAGACGCACTGGAGGCCGCCGCGCAGCAGCAGCGCCCAGCGCTTCTTCTCCCGGACCCACTGGCTCATGCCAGCTTGCCCCCATGGCGGTAGGAGCGGGTGGCGTTGTAGGCGAGCTTCCGCTCGATCTCGTGCTGCAGGTTGGCGCCAAGGATGCGGCAGAGCTCCTCGCACAGGAGGACGGTGCGGACGAGCGCAGGCGCGGCATCTTCCACGCTGTCGAGCAGCTCTGCGCATGCTGTCGACACCTCGCTGTGGATGGTAGCGAGAGCGCCGAGCGGCCTGCCATACATGTACTGCCGGAGGCGGGGGGACGCCCAGAGCCGCTCGCGTTTGCCGCTGAGCTCCACCCCACCGGCGCCGAGCAGGTCGAAGATGCGGATCGCCACGTCGGCGAGCTCGCTGAAGAAGCCCTCCGGCTTGCCGTCCTCGCGGAGGGTCGTGGTCATGCGACCGATGCGGGCGTCCTCGCAGGCCTCGCTCAGCTCGCTGTGGATGAGGGCGATCTTGTCCGGCGCCTGGTCGAACACCAGCGCCGCGTCGAGGTCGGCGTAGCTCGCGACTGGCTTCGTCTCGTCGATGCGCTCGTTGTCCCACCAGCCCTTGCTGGCCGAGGCCAGGAAGCAGCGGCGGCTGAGGTCGTTGAACGACTCGGGGGTGAAGTCGGTGCGGAACAGAGGCAGGTCGGTCATGACGTGTGAGTCTCCTTGAGCATGAGCTCGGTGATGAGAGGGATGATGCGGTAGCGGTCGTGGGCGAGGCACGCGCGGTCCCACGCGGTGAGGAACGGGTTGGAGCTGCGGTCGGCTGGCGGGGTCGACTCGATGACTACACGAGTCACCCCGACGCTCCTCGGCTTGAACACCATCACGAGAGCACTGCCAGCAGCTCGAGCTTCTGCCCTCTCTGCTTCGCGTCGCGGCTCACGCTGGCTCGTGCCGGCACGTGGTAGCACCTGATGCTACAGGTGTCAGCCGCCGCGTCCATGTAGAAGCTCTCGGCGCTCAGGCTGTCGTGGACGACGAACCGCGCACCCAGGCTGCAGAGCTCGGCGATGCGCTCTGCGCCCTCGGCCCGGTCCTCGTCGGTGAAGGGCGCGCCGACGTAGGCCACCTCGGAGCCGTGGTAGGGCGGATCCCACACGCCGCGCATCCGCACTGCGTAGGCTGCCGCACGGTCCTCGACGAACTGGAGGGTCTCGCGCCAGTCCCGGAAGATGGTCGTGCGCTGCGTCAACGCAGCCGCCGCCTCAAGATCCGCGAGCGAGGACACTCGCGCCACCTGCGGCTTGTTGGCGCCCTTCACGCGGCGTTTGCCCATCGGGACGTTGTAGTCGCCGGCGCGGTTGACACGCCAGAGACCGTTGAAGCAGATGCTGGACAGGACGAGCCAGATGGCCGCGACCACGTCCTCGTCGCCGCGTTCGATGGCACGGTTCAGCCCGGCGCGCATGTCGTAGTAGTGCTTCGCTGCGCCCTCGGCCTCGATGTAGCCCTGAGCGAACAGGCTCGCGTGGCGATGCAAGTGCTCGGTGCCATTGGGGATCGACAGCATCCGCAGCAGCGCCCGGGGCCCAGCAGCCGCTTCGCTCGTGACCACCTCGATGGCGCCGCGACGCGCCATCTCCCGGCCGACGATGCCGGAGCCGGCGAAGACGTCGATGCCGATGCAGCCCGTCAAGTCCTCGCCGAGGGCGCCAGCCACGAAGATGCGGTCGAAGGCCCACTGCTTGCAGCCCAAGTACTTCGTGAGCTTCGGGTTCTCGATCAGGGCAGCACCCGCCAGCCAAGGACGCGAAGCCAGCTCGCCAGGACCACGGCCTGGCCGGAGTAGCGGCAGCTCACCTGGAGCTCTCCATCGAGCTCTCGCGCCCACCAGTCGTTGGCGACGTCGAGCTGCCACTTGCCGGGCGACAGGGGCCAGGGCGCCCGGTCGTCGGGGGCGCGGACTGCGAGCACAGGATCGAGCAGCACGACGAGCAGTGGCAGCAGCTCGGCCGCCGGTGTCGTGTCAGTGGCGATGCGGATCATCTTCGGCTCCGTTGTGTATGGCGGCGGCCGTCTCGAAGACGGCGACGTTGATGAGGATCAAGGTGCCTGCCATCATGGTGAGCATGTGGAAGGCGAGCCGCTCGGCGGCGTTGTGGACGCGATGTCGCAGCGGGGTGCGGGTCATGGCTTCGTGTCTCCTTCTTTGACGACGTAGACGCGCTCGGCCGTCTCTCCGTGAGACGTGCCGCCGACCCAGGTGGGTGCGATCCACCGGGCCACGCGATCAAGCTCGGTGCCGCAACTACCTGGAAAGATCATTCGCAGTCTCCCTTGAAGTTGAGGATGCCGCTGCCGGCATTGCCAGACGTGAACTCGCCGTTGAGCAGCAACACGGTGATGTCACGACTCCACCAATCCCGCAGCGTGGACATCGGAACCTGCCACCTGTAGCTGCACGCCCAGTACATGACCTCGTGCTCGGTCGCGGCTTCCTCGTGCCAAGGCAGCCCGTCCGGGCCGAGGAGCCATCGGCAGCCAAGCTCACGCTCCGCCCAGATGTAGCCGCCCGCGTCGAGCTCGACACCGACGGCGTACGGCAGCACTGGCAGCGGCGCTCGCCGGCGAAAGCAGGCAGCTCGGCTCATGGCTCCTCCTTCGCTGCGACGGCAGCATCGAGAGCTGCTTCCGCTTCGGCCAGCTCGCCCCACGTCAGCTCGTCGATCCCGCTGACTTCCACATCGCACCAGCCACCGGCGTAGCCGACGCGCGGGTCCGGCTCGTCCCACCAGCCGGAGACGTTGCGCACCTCGCCGGCGACGAGGCCCCGTGTGACCATCGTGTTGCGGTAGCTGGCAGAAGGGAATGGCATCGTCACCTCCTCGACGGTATAGCAGGGTTGTTGCACCTCCTGCAACGGGTAACGCGCGCGCCGCCGATCAGTGGCTGAAGAAGACGATGTGGGGGCCGTCGACCCCAGCGTCGCAGAGCCTGCAGGTGTTGCAGGTCACCTTCGGCAGCCCCGCGTTGGCCCCACGGAGCTTCTGCACCTGCTCCGGGCAGCCGATGGCGGTCTTGCCCCCGATGCGGGTCGGGGCATCTTCGAGCCGCTTCACCTCGAGCGCCACCTTCCATCCGCTGCGGGCCAGCTCATGAGCCTTTCCCACGTCGAAGGTGACGCTGGCGAGGCAGCTATCGCGCAGCCACGGCGCAGCCTCGGCGTTGTGGGTGTAGCTCAGCAACGCCATCTGCCGAGGGCCTCGGCGAGTGACGACGCTCGTGCTCCGCACCTCGTGGGCCAGGTCCCGCATCTGCTCCTGGGTCAGGGCGCTGGGGTCGCCGATCCAGCCGAAGCGCACGGCCGCCGCAGCGCGACTTGCTGCTTGTAGTGCTCGGCGCAGGCCGCTGACGCCGTAGCCGCCGTCGTAGTTCTCGGCGCCGACGCGCCGCTCCTTCTTCACGGCCGCGGCGACGGCCATGCCACCGTGACCTCGGAAGGCGTAGCAGCCACCGACCTCCCCGCCGCGGGTCTTGGGCAGCCTGGGGCAAGCCGCCACCTTGCACGCCTCGGCAGCAGCGTCGATGGCCCGCAGCGCCGCGAACTCGAGCGACGAGCCGAAGGCCACCTGGGGGATGTTGCTGGTCTTGCCGTTCTCGCTCTGCGCGACGGCGAAGCTCTCGAACCGGGCGCTCATGCGTCGGCCTCGAGGTAGGCCAGGGCCTTGTGCACGAGGAAGCTGACGCCCGCCCGGACCATGTAGCGGCCCTCGTACAGACGCACTGTGTAGACGATGGCGAGCCTCGGCTTGCGAGGGACACCCGCCAGCACGAGGTAGCTGTCGTCGCGCTCGACATGGCGCCAGCTACAGATCTGACCGATGTCAAAGCCCGTTGCGGGGTGGAACGCGGCGAGCAGCGGCTCAGGCAGCTGCGGCATGCGCGCTGCCAAGCTCTGCAGCGCGAGACTGATATCTGAGGTTGTCATCGGGCAGTCTCCTGGTGGGGAAGATCGGAAGAGGTTCCGGCCTGGTGGTCCCCTTGCTCCGCGAGTGAGGGGACCTTGTCGACGAGGCCGGTCGCCGGCTTCATGCACTACTGTGGGTAAGGCCTGCTTGCCTTGACGATAGCAGCAGACAGCAGGCCCAGTCGCTTCGCGCGTTCGCGCCCGGCGGAGATGCTGCCGCCGGAAGGATGCCTGCTGCTATTCGTCAATCTGTTCGCGCGCAGCCTCGACGAGCTCGACGCACTCCAGCGCCGTCGCAACCGTGACCGCCGCCCTGCTCGACGTGCAGGATCGCCTCGAGCCGCTCGATGCGGGCAAGCGCTTCGTCAGCGAACTCATCGTAGCCACACGCCATCTTCGCTCTCCTTGGTACTCGGCACGGCCTCACCCCTCATGGTGTACCACAGCAGGCGACGGACCCGGGCCATCTCCCGCAGCCAGGTGAGATCACCAGCGCAGCCCTTGAACGTCGGGTCTGCATGAGAGCTCGCGGCGACGTCCGGGTAGCGCAGCGCGTGCCAGATCTCGGCTTCCTCCTCCGTCAGCCACGCGCTGACACGATGAAGCTCGAAGCCAGGGCGAGGCAGTCCCAGATCGGTCAAGGCCTGCTCACCGGTATAGCTCATGCCGCACCCGCCAGGATGCGGAACGTGCCGAGGAGCACCGCGCCGACGAAGGCGTAGCAGATGCCGAGGGCCAGCGACGCCAGGGTGATGCGCCAGATGATGGTCATCCACTCGGTGGTGGTGTAGTCGTAGAGGTTCTTGTCCATGATGGTCTCTCCTTGTTCAGTCGTCGTTGGTGGTGTCGCCGCGCACCTCGTCGAGCTCATCGCGCAGCTCCACGAGCTCACTCTCCGTTTCTTCGCTCTCCTTCTCGCAGATGTCGCAGCGGTCACGGTGCATCCCGTAACTCACAGAGCAGAACTCCTGCTTCGTGGCGTCCTTCGGCCAGCTGCGAGCCATCGTCAGTCTTGCGGCGCAGACCGCGCAGACCCGAATGGTCGCACCCGATGGCGACTGCCAAGTGACGACGTCAGGCTTCATCTTCGCTCTCCGTGTAGTGGGTCATCTCAGCAGGCACCCCGCGCAGCCGGTACCAGCCGGGCCGCTTCAGGAAGCGCTCTCGCAGCCGCGCACGGCTCAGGGCCACGTCGGCAGCGCTCGGCTCCCAGGCGATGTCGAACCCCTCGATCACCGGCAGGTCGCCGATGTGGCTCAGCGTGTAGCCCCGACTGAGCAGCTCGTCCCGGAGCTGCGCATGGCGGGCGCTAAGCCAGCTGGTGCGCCAGCCGAAGAAGGTCATGTGCCCGGAGCCGAGGCAGAATACTGGCGGTGGCAGCGGTGCAGCTTGGCGCTCGACCCAGGCATGCGCCATGGTGATGACGCGGGGCGCCTCGCGCCACTCGGCGAAGAGGTGCTGGTCGAGCAGCTCGGTCGGGTCGATGAGGTTGATGCGGGTCATGGTCAGCCTTCTCCTTCGTCGAGTTCAATGCAACAGCGCACCGTGTCGGGTACGATGGGCCCCAGGGTCGTGGCCGCGTCGAAAGCGTCCAGCACAGACCCGATGGCACCGCTCATGTCAGCCTCGACGAGCACCGAGGCGATGATGGCCGAGACCATCTCGATGCTGGCCTGGCCGCGATGCGCCAGCAGGTAGTGCACGGCGTCCACCAGCGCGTCGCTGTCGGTGTAGCCAGCGCGGCTCCCGTTGGCGCACTCGTCACACCGCTGGATCTCGTCCCAGCCGGAGTGGCCGAGGGGCACGTGCCCCCCGTCGTAGCTTCCAACGAACCAGCCAGGGCAGTCTTCGCAGCAGGGCTCGTGGTTCATGGCGTTCTCCTTGTGCGGCGCGCCACCTCGACCAGCCACTCGGCGAAGTCCGGCGGGGTCAGATGGCGACGGGTCTTGCTCATCTCGGGCAGCCGGTCGGCACGGCCGCTGTAGGCATGCAGGCGGCTCTGTACGGTGCGCGTCGGCTCCCCTGGCGGCGGCACCGGCGGCAGCTGCGCTGGATCGGCGAGCCCGCACACGAGGAGCCACGTGCGCTTGCGCGCCTGGTGGCCCCAGTCGCACTGGTCCACCTCGACGGTGAAGACGAGGCGGCCTCCGAGCGGGCGCGGGGCCTCACCCGGCAGCGGCAGGTCGGGGAGATGCCCGTTGCGGCCAAGCACGAGGCCGCGACCTTCGCGCGTCCACAGCAGGGAGCCTGCCGGGTGCTCCAGCACGCCGCCGTGCTCCAGCACCTGCATCAGGCCGAGCCAGGCGTGCGTCGGGTCCTGCAGCCGGCACTGGCCCCGGAGCCTGCCCCAGGGACCGCAGAACGGGTGCGCGACGACGGGGTGAGGGCCGTCGTACCTCGTGGCGTCGCGGGCCTCGTCCCAGATCTCGACATCAGGGAGCGCCGCATAGGGGCCCCGGCGGGCGTCGACGTAGAGAGCAGCGACGATCATGGCTTCTCCCGCTTCGGCCGCGCCGTGCGCGTCGGGCGCTTCGCGACGCACTCGGGGCAGTTCCACCCCGAGGCCTTGTAGTACCGCCAGCCTGCGCGCTCGACGAACTTGCCGATGTCGGTGCGGCTGCGCCCCTCCATCTCAGGCGCCTGCATCCAGTTGCCGCAGACGTCACAGTGGACCTCCGGCATGCTTCGGATCCCCATCACCTACCTCCTTCTGGTGTCGGGCAGCAGCCGCCACCACGAACACTGGTCGTCGCTCAGGTGCCGTCGGCGCAGCCCTCCCTGTGGCCACACCCAGACCTCGACGGGCGTGTCGGGGCCGTGCACCTCGGCGATGGCGTGGCAGCGCCCCCGGCCCTCGTGGCTCCGCACACGCCAGGCGCCGTCCTCCTCGCGAACTTCGAGGAATGGGCGGCCGAGGGCAGCGCCGTTGCGCAGCGGTTCGACGAGCCGCAACGTGTCGTGCTCGCGTTCAGGCACCAGGGCCAGGAACCCGGCCGCGGTCATGACGCGCAGGAAGCCGAAGTAGTCGCCGGTGACGGCGTTGGGGACGGCGCCGATGCCATCGCGATCATCCCAAGTGATGCTCATGTTGTGGCCTCCAGTGATTCAGGTGATCATGCCGATGGCGTTGGCGAGCTCCGCCTCAGCGTCTTCGAGCGCCCGGACCTGCATCGGGTGCAGCCACGCGCGGTTGGCTTCTCCGGCAGCGTCGAGCAGGAGCTTGACCTGCGCCTTGGTCAGCTCGACCGTGACCCGGCGCGGCTTCCGCTTCTTCTGCATCATCTACCTCGCATGGACGACAGGGCGTCCACCTTCCAGTTGACCCAGGCCGCAGTGCTGCGGCGGTTGTCGCCGTGCCCGCGGATGTGCTTCATGTCGAACACGATGCCGTGCGCCGCCGGCTGCTCTCGAATCCAAGCCACGGAGTCGAAGCGCCAGCCCCGGGGCACCTCGTCTCGCTGAAGGGCGTCGAGCAGCGCAGCGCAGTCGGTGCGCAGGAACACCGTCGGCTTGCCCGGCGCGAGGCCTCGCTCCGCGGCCGACGCAGCCACCTCGGCAATGCCGTAGGCCCAGGCATCGAGCGCCAGGCTGAGCCCCCTGGCCATGGCCTCGGCCTCGCAGAAGGCGGAGCCCGGAGCTTCACCCTCACCGTGGCCGATGATTGGCGCCGTGTTCGTCGTCTTGCAGTACCAGGCCCAGCGACCGATGCCGTTCTTCCACCCACCGTCGCTGTGCACGGTGACACTCCAGCGAGGCACGGCTTCGGCCACAAGCTCGGCAATGGCTCGATCACGCGCCTCCTCGCTCGGAGCGACCCACGCGCGGCCCTTGCCGTACCACAGGAAGCCGCGCTTCTTGAGCTCCTCGCGGGCGGTGAAGGTCCACTCCCCGACAACCGCGAGGCCTGCGTCGAAGCGCTGCTTCGCCTCCTTCTCGTAGCGCGTCATCCGTCCTCCAGTCGGTTGAGCAGCGTGCGCAGCGCCTCGGCTGCGCTCCGCCCCAGCGCCTCCTCGTCTTCGTCTCGCTCCCAGTCCGTGCCGGTGAGGGCACGGAGCTGGGCGATGTCGTAGTCGGTCAGGACCGCAGGCATCACCAGTCCCAGGTCTGGAAGGGTTCGAGCTCCTCAGCATCCATGTCGAAGACGAGGTAGCTACAGCCGCTCCACATGGCGTACTCGAGCAGCGGCAGCAGCCACTCCGGCGTGTCCGGGTAGGCATCGAGGGCGCTGTCATGCCCGCCGCCGAGCACGAGGACGAAGGTGTCGCCGTCGTGCAGCAGCCGCGGCTGCGTGTCACCGCTCCATGCCGGGCCGAACAGCGCAGAAGCTCGGGGCATGTGGGCGGTGCTGACGACGAGGGCACGCTCGGTGCGCGGCGTCAGGACCAGGTGCGCTTCTGCGATGGGGTGGCAGCCCGCCGCGCGGAGCCGCTCGTCGAAGTGAGCTTCCACGCAGGCGTCGGCGGCCAGGGCCTTGCTGCCTGCGACGATGAGGAAGGGCGAGCCCGGGTGCGGCTGCGCATGCGCCTCGCCCGGCGGCTGGTAGGTGAGGTAGACGTTGAAGACAGGCATGGTAGCTACTCCTTGGTCACAGACAGGGTCAGCACTGCGGCCTCCAGCACGTGGCTGAGCCCGACAGCGCCAGCTCCTTCGAGTCGAGCGATGGTGAGCGCCACGGGCATGACCGCCGCGAGACCCGCCTTCAGCTTGAACGGATCTCTGGTCTCCATGTCGGAGACTGCCGGCTCCGGCATCTCCCGAGCGAGCTCGACCCGGCGCTGCACGTCAGCACTGCACTCGCCGGGCTCGCCCCACACGAGTCTCTCCAGCGAGATCGTGTCGAGGTGCACGACCATCTCGATGCCCAGCAGCCGGCGCACGTCGTCGAGGCGCCGGCGCCATCGCTCGAGCGTCTCGAAGCTGCAGGTGCATGCCCGCTTGGTACTACCTGCGAAGCCGCACGGACACGGCGCAGCGGCCGCCACCAGGTGGAACTTCGACGGCATCGTGACGGTGCCGGCAGCCCGAGTCTTCGTGATGCTGCCATCGGTCGCGGCTCTCGCAACGAGCTCGAGCACGTCTCGCCGGAACTCGGTGACCTCGTCGAGGAAGAGCACGCCGGTGTGGGCCAGCGAGACCTCGCCAGGGCGGAAGTTCGCAGCGCCGACCATACCTGCGGCGCTCACCGTGTGGTGCGGTGCGCGGAAGGGGCGCTGCGAAGTCAGCGGTGCGCCCGGGGCGCGCAAGCCGGCGGCGTCGTGGACCCGCGCCGTGTCGATCATCTCCTCGACGGTCAGGCGCGGGAGGATGCCGGGCAGGCGGGCGGCGAGCATCGTCTTCCCGCAGCCCGGCGGGCCGACGAGGAGCAGCCGGTGCCCCCCGGCAGCGGCGATCTCGAGGGCGCGGCGCGCCTGATGCAGCCCGCGGATGTCGGCCATGTCGAGCTGATGCTGCAGCTTCTCGTAGCGAACGCCCATCGAGGTCTCGCCCTTCCCGGTCAAGGCCAGGACGGAGTCGCTCAAGTTGCGGCAGGCGCGCGTGATGCAGTTCGCTTGTGCAGCCACGCTGTCTGCGGCTTCGGCGGCCACGATGGCGCAGCCGGCCTCAGCTGCGGCCGCGGCCTCGCCTGCCTGCAAAGCGCCGCGGAAGCCACGGAGCTCGCCGTCCAGGCTGAGCTCTCCGGCTGCGAAGACCGGCGTGTCGGGGAGCTGCACCTGACCACTCGCCGCGAGCACCCCCAGAGCGATGGGCAGGTCGTAGTGGGTGCCGTCGTGACGCATGCCGGCGGGCGGCAGGTTGATGACGACGCGCTGTCGTGGCCACTCGAAGCCGGATGCCGTGACAGCGGAGCGCACCCGCTCGGAGGTCTCCCGGACGGCGCTGGCCGGCAGGCCGACGATGACGGTGGCGGGCAGGCGGCGCAGCAGGTCGACCTCGACGGTGACCAGGTGGCTGTCGACGCCGATGAGGGTGAAGGTGTAGACGGTGGTGGTCATGGTAATCAGTCCTCGTTGCTGCGGTAGTAGCCGGCGTGCTCGATGAGGTATGCCTCGGCCATCTCCCGAGTGTACGGATGTAGCGCCGGCTGCGTGTACATGGCAGGCCAGCGGAAGACACTGCGATCCGTGCTGTCATCTGTTGGTGAGGTGTAGTTGACGGTCACACCAACGCCGGTCTCGGCCTCGTAGGCCGCTTCGTAGACATTCTCCACGTCGAAGTCGCTGAGCAACGCCAGGTCGCGCGACTCCTCGTCTTCATCGGGCACCAGGCCCTCGTCGACGAGGTGCTCGGCGAAGCCCTCCAGGGTCGACACATCGAAGTAGTTGTAGAGCGCCAGCCGCAGCTTCTCGGCGGTGATCTCCTCGATGAGCTCGATGAAGTGGTCCTTGTCTCGCAGCTTCATGACTCGCTCCTTCCCATGCGGGTGACCTTCACCTCGACGGTGACCTCGACCTCGGCGCGGCTGCCGTCGTCGTCGAAGACGAACATGCCGCCGTTCTCGTCGACGAAGACGGTCTGACCGGCATCGGTAGTCGTGTCCCAGACACCGTCCCAGTCGACGTCGAAGCCGTTCGACAGCCCGTCGAGGTTGCCCTCCCGCTCGGCTTCGAGCACGGTGGCGTCGGCACCATCCGTGATGTCGACGAGGATGGGCGCGACTTGGTACATGCCCCGGATGCCTGGCTTCATGACTCATCTCCTTCGGATTCAAGTTCACACACAGTCTCGTGGACCTCATCGAGGCTCATCAGCGTCAGTTCACCCTCGCTGTCGTAGTAGGCCACGTCGACGTCGCCGCAGTCAGCGACTCGGATGGCTGCCAGCGCGTAGCGCAGCGCCACCGACAGCTGCGGGGTGACCAGCCCGAGGTCATCCCCCCACTGCACACGGTAGCCCCCGTTGTGGGTGGCGGCGATGAGCACGCACTGCGTGCTGTCGCTCTCGTGGTAGCTCATGGCGAAGCCTCCTCTGAGTCGAGCACGGGCTCGACGGTGAAGCGCAGGCCGTCGCTCATCATCGACTCGACGAAGAACTGCACCTGCTTGGGGTCAGCGGTGATCTCGCACTCGACGCCGTTCGCGTCGAGCAGGCGCCACTGCGGGCACCTCGCGCCTGCGAGCACGGCGCGCACGCCGCCGATGGCAGCCTCGGCCGCCTTCTCAGCGGCGCAGCGGGCCGGCATGAGCAGCTCGCTGATGTCGCCGAAGACGATGTCGGTGAGGCTGCCGCTGTCGCTGACGCGGGCCTGCACGTAGGTGATGTGGCCATCCCACCAGAGGTGGAGGCTCCACCACCCCGGAGCCGGCGCCAACGGACGCACGCCCATCGCGCGGAAGCTCGCTGTCGGGTCAGGGTCTGGCAGCGGGTCGGGCCAGGTCTCGCTGGCGTTCATGTACCATGCCTCGCGCGCGTCGGTGAACGCAGCGTGAGGAGACTCGCCGTAGCCGAGGCAGACGTCGCTGCCGTTGCGCAGTGCGCACATGACGGCGGGCATGAACTCGACGGCGCTCTCGTCGATGAAGCTGTCACGTGCGACGCCGACGGCGTCTTCGAGGTCGGCGAGCGCGTCGGCTTCGGTCTCGCCCCAGCCGACCTCATCGGAGACCTCCGACGACATGGCGCGCCACGCCGGGTAGAAGGAACAGTCTCGGGTCATGGTGTCACCTCACGATGGTCTTGACGGTGAAGTCCTCGTCGTTGTCGGCGCGTGCCTCGGCGAAGAGGCGCACCTCCTCCAGCGAGTCGACGGTGTCCCACAGGGAGCCGTCCCCGTTGAAGAGCTGCCACCGCCGATACGCCTTGGAGCAGGCGGCCACCCGGACCAGCTCCGGCACGAGGCCGAGCTCGGCGCAGATCTGCTGGAGCAGCCCCTCGTCACCACCGCGCAGCGCGTCGCCGATGGAGGCGAAGCCGGCGTCCGTCACGAGGTAGTACACCTTGACGATGTTCACGGCCGGGACGTCGTCGGCGCACTCCGGCGCCAGCCAGTGCTGGTCCTGCGCCTCGGCCCACTCAAGGATCCGCCGCAGCTCGACGATCCCGTCGCCATCATCGCTGGTGTCGTCAGGCTGCGGCTCGCTCGGCACACCCGGCACCCATGTGCTCACATCGTTCCAGTCCGTCTCCTCGTCGGCGGCCTCGACGTTCAGGTACTCGAAGTCGATCATGCCGTTGGTGACGGCCTCGCTCATGTCGTTGATGAGCGCTGCTTTGGCCTCGTCCTCGAAGCCCACAGGCACGGTGACCTCCATGCGGAAGCGCACCACGCAGAAGTCAGTTGGATCTCCGTACTTCATGACTCAGTCCTCCTCGCAGTTGCTCAGGTACTCGGCCGCCATCTCGTCGCTGTAGACGCCGACGAGTTCGTTGCTAACGTCGTCCCAGGTGTGGCCCTCAGCGTCGACGTAGTAGCCGCTGGCCGCCTCGTAGCGCTCGCACAGCGTCGGTTCCTCCGCACCAGCATCAGCGCCGTCGTAGTACTCCAGCAGGTCGTCGACCTCGCGCCAGATGCCGTCCTTGAGGTAGACGTGGTGTGAGGTGGGCACCAGCGAGTAGCGAGACTCAGTCATCATCGCTCCGCTGCCCGTCGGCGATAGCCGCTGCTGCGAGTACGGCCCCCACAACCAGCTCGGGGTTCTCACCGACCTCTTCGCAAGTCCACATGACCTGCTCCTTCCCGCGAGCATCGTACACGTAGATGGCTGCACCAAACCTGTGAATGTTGCCGTCGGTGGCGATAAAGCCGCCGTTGGCGAGCTTGACCACCAGGTCGTGCCGGTAGACCTGGGCCAAGCCGGCGGACTTCGCATGTTCCAAGTCAGCGTTGAGCGATGACTCTTCCAACCAGGCGTCGCACGCCTCGCCGAGGTCGGCCGCTTCGTTGCCTTCGCCGTGCGCGTCGAACCATGCGGCGCACAGCGAGATGAGGCTTCGGGTTTCCTTTAGGGTAGTGCGATTTGCAGACATGGTGTCAGTCCTCCTCCTCGTCGTCGTTGAGGAGCGCCTCGACGAAGCGCTCCATGGCGTCCAGGCCGAAGTGCTCCACGAGCTCATCGGAGAGGCCGCAGTTGTTGTTCACGAGCTTCTCCTTCACACGAGCGCAGCGCTCGTTGTCGTCGATCATCGGTTTGACGCCGAGCTCCTTGCACGCCTCCAGGTAGGCGTCGGCGAGGTCGGCCCACTCGGGGTCGCCCTTCGGCACCAGATGGCCCTCGTCGCTGATGAGGCCGCCCGTGGCCTCGATGGCGTCTCGCAGCATGTGCAGTGCTTCGCTCATGGCAGTCACTCCTCGTTGTAGCAGAGCGCCGCTTCAGTGCAGCAGCGCTCGTAGTGGACGCCGGTCACCCGGTGCACGCTCAAGCCGCGGTCGTCACTCCACAGCTCGTCGATCCACTCGAGCGCGGAGCAGATGGCGTCATCGCAGCAGTCGTCGAAGACGTAGACGTCGACGCAGGTGCCGTCCTGCGTCATTCCGTAGACACGCCAGAGCGGGCGCTCGCCCGGGAACCAGCGGGTGTTGATGAGGCTGACGGTCACGCCGCCGAGGATGAGAGTGGTCTCTCCGTAGATCATGGCGAAACCTCCTCGCTCAGGAAGATCTCTTCGTAGGCGGACCACACGAGGTAGTAGCAGCGGCGCCCCTTCCACTTCGAGCGGTAGTAGGCGACGTGCCAGTCGCTCTTGAGCCGGAGCCCGCCGCGCTGGTTGCCGATGTCGTAGCCGTGGTCGGCAGCCCAGGCGTCGAGCTCGTCTCCGCCCACAGCCTTGCGGAAGGTGGTGTAGGTCACGTCGACGGACTGCTCCGTCATGTCGTGCAGCGCTGGTACCTGGCTCTTCGTGAGCCCCGCGCAGTTGGTGTAGTACTGGTAGCCCATGAGGTCACTCCTCCTCGTTGGTGGCGCAGGTGTCGCAGAGGCCGGGCTCTTTGTAGGGGCGCACGGCGAAGCTCTCAGCGCCGCAGCCGGGGCAGTGCGCGCGATGCTCCACAATGCCGCACTCCGCCAGCAGGTCACGCAGCCGCGCCTCGGTGTCGCCCTCGAGCACGAAGGTGTCGGTCGCGAAGCCCGGCCCGCCTGCCCCCCCGGCGGCTCCGGGCCGCACAGCGCCGGCTTCCATCAGGTCGAGGACTCCACGCAAGTAGGAGTGGATGCGGCCTTCAGGGTCGGCGGGCAGCGTGCCCTCGCGAGGACTGCCGCTGATCCGCACAAGCAGTACTGGAGTGATGGTGAATCGCACGTCGTCGATGTTGCTCATGGCGAAGCCTTCCTTCGGGGTGGGCGGCAGCCGGAGTAGTTGGCTGCCATCAGGTGATCTTCGAAGCTCCAGCCGATGGCCGCAGCCAGGCAGGCCCGCTGTCTCGGTGGAACAGAGGGATGGTGAACGTGTCCTCCGCGTCACCGTGCAGGGGCCGCACGACGATCGCCACCGCATCGGGCTCGACGCGGAGCACGACACGGTCGGTGCAGAACCCGTAGTCACCGCATGTCTCGAGCGCATCGAGATCCTCTCGCGTGGCCTCGATGGTGCGCCACTCGCCGTCCGGGATCTGGTCCGTGTCCTCCGCGTCACCGTGCAGTCGGATGGCCAAGCGGAGGAGGTCCATCCGGCCCACCGAGGAGGTGGGGATGTCACGCGCGAGGTACTCGACCTCGTACATGTTGAGGCACCAGTAGTCGGCGGCGTCGGGCTTGATCTCCATGGCCGCGAGGGTCGGCATGGCCGTGGCCACCATCGAGTCGAAGTCGGACAGGAGGCCCGACGCGGGGAGATCATCGGCGACGACGAGAAGCAGGGTGTCCCCGTTCTCGTTGGTGTGGGCGATGAAGTGCATCTTGCCCTCAGGCATGGCGTGACTCCTGTTGCATTGGCCTCGAGGGCCGGTAGTTCTCGAACGGCTCGAACAGTGCCCTGACTGGCCAGCCGATGGCGGCCGCCAGCGCGTCTGCACGCTGACGCAGCCAGGCCTCCTCGAAGCCGGCGTCGTTCTCGACGGCTTGGCTCAGGGGCCAGACGGCGCTGCCGGTGAGACGCAACGTGCCCTTCACCTCGGCGTCGTCCGGGTCGAGACCGACGACGGTGACGAAGGTCTCGGTGCCGTAGCCGCGCACCCGACGGCGGATGGTGCGCGCGGCGAGCAAGGTGCCTCGGGGGCAATAGCTGCCGGTGCCAAGGTAGCACCGACCGATGGTGACGTAGCCTCGGGCGAAGTCGGTCATCGCATGCTCCCGTGTGGGTAGGTGACGGTCACGTCGCAGAAGCGACGCACGAGCAGCGCCTCGAACGGCCAGCCCATGATCTCGGCGACTCGCTTCGCGCGCTCCTCGACGCCGCCAGCTCCTGCCCACCAGAGGCCGCCGACGCCGTCCTCGGCGCGGTCACGCACCGATGTCAGCGGCACGCCGGCGAGGTCTTCCCCGCGCACCCAGCCCTCCGCCGTCGTGCCGTCCGGTCCCTTGCCGTAGATCTTGAGTCGCGTCTTCGGCCCCACGAAGCGCTCGTGCTGGCGGCTGATGCTCTCAACCACGATGATGGACCCGGCCGGCGCCCAGTGGCCGTAGTGCCTGTCGTGCACCCACGCGGCCTCGACGAGGTAGTAGCAGCGGGCGTACTCCTTCTCGGGGTCCGGGTAGGTCGGGGTCGCGAAGGCCGCCTCGATGGCCGCCTTGGCCTTCGCTTCGGCGCGCTCCTCTGCACGGCGTTGACGCGGCGTCATGATGCCTCCGCCTGCATCATCTCGATGCCTCGCTGCTGGGTCGCCCGCGTCGACTCGACGAGGGCCTCGAAGGTCGCGCGCCGGGTGATCCCGCGGTTCTGCCCCATGAAGCGGGAGCGGCGGGGGCCGCGCTCGTACTCCTCCCGGTAGACGCCGTACTCGGAGCCGATGCCGGCCTCGAACCAGAGCTTGAGCCCAGGCGCGTCGAGGTAGACCTCACCTGACACTGCGACGCCACCGGCGTTGAAGCGCACCTTGACCGGGCCCTGCAGCTCCTTGCCGAGAGCACGGGCGACGCGCAGCCCCTCCTTCTTCCACGCCTCCTTGGCGTGCGCGTCGTAGCCAGAGCGCGCCTTGTCCATCAGGTCGAAGAGCTTGTCAAGATCGTACATGGTGTCAGTCCTTCAGGTTGGGGTGGCGGTAGTACACGTCGCGGCCGCCGTGGCGGTTCTTTCGCGCCTCGTCGACAAGCAGGATGCAGTCGTCGAGCAGGCCCTGCCCGCCGTAGCTGCGGCTGTTGTGGACCACGAGCGGGATCTTCACCCGCCCTGTGCTCCGACCGACGTAGCCGACTACGACGTCGCCCCAGAGCTGGCCCGTCTTCGGATCGCCGTAGTGGAAGCGCATGCGCTCCCCGACGCATCCCACGCTCTTGCGGTGACGCTGCCAGAGGCGCAGCAGCAGTGCCCGCAGACGCGGCGGCGTGTCCTTGCAGAACCACATCTCGTTCTCGTAGGCTTCGCGCTCGATCATGTCAGTCCTCCAGGCCGAGCAGGAAGCGCGCCTGCGCCTCCATCCCGGCGTTGTTGATGTCGGCAGCCTCGGCCGCCTTGGCGTCGTGGACGCGCTCGTCGAGGATCTCCTGCATCTCCTCGTCGTTGCTGTAGTCGTCGAGCGAGCCGCGCAGGTCGGCGAGGTAGGTGCCGATGCGCTCCTCATCGGAGGGCTCCGACGGCGGCTGCCGAAGCGAGGCGCGGCGCTCCATCAACCACGAGCTGGTCGAACACCACTCGATGTCGTCCTTGGTGATGAAGCAGGCGCAGCCACCGAACTCGCCCTGTCGCATCTTCGAGCAGGTGACCGCCGCTTCGACCTCGATGAAGGTTGTCTCCAGGAAAGGCAGCCACTGCCGGAGCACCTCGGCATGCTCGCAGCCGAAGCCGTTCTCGAAGTAGGCGTAGTCCTCGCCGTCGCCTTCGAGGCAGTAGGTGATGTCGGAGAATGCCTGCTCGTAGTCGTCGTACAGGCAGGCGTCGCCGTCGTTGTAGTCGACCCAGTCGGCGAGGATGAGCCCGAGATCCTGCGCCTCGCGCAGCACCTCGATGTCGTGGTACGCTCCTCGACAGAGCTTGGCAGCCACCTGGCGGTGCGCCTCGCTGGTCCACTTCAGGTACGGGCTCACGGTTGCTTGCGAATAGTTGTCGGCCATCGTCTACTCCTCAGTTGGGTTGGTGGTTGGTGCATCAGGCGCAGCGCTCGGCCAGCGAAGCGCCCGGAGCTGCATGTTGCAGCCAGTCGCGATGCGCAGCGGCACCTTGGCGACGAAGTAGCCAGGCGCCATCGACGGCATCGCCACGCTGCCGATGCTGCCGTCGTAGATCGTGTTCACGCCGTCCTCGCTGACGTGCTCGAGGTAGTCGTCGAAGTTCGTCGTGAGGTAGACTCGACAGTCGACGTGCAGCGTCGCAGGCTTCGCGCCGGCTGACGGCCCGTAGACGTCGAGGGTTGCGGTCATGCTGTGCCAGGGCATCAGTGCCAGCCTCCCGTTGCTTCGATCTCGGCCGTCTCGTCCCAGAAGCGCAGCGACTCATCGTCTGGCTCGTCGACCGAGGCCTTGCCGGTGACCCGACCGATGATCGGCACCAGCGGCTCACCAAGGCCAGCCTGGCGCTCACGCACCAGCCAGCTCCCGAAGACCTCGCCGTAGTCGACGCCATCCGCGTCACCAGCATCGAACTTGCAGATGTCCTCGCGCAGACGTTCGAGCCACTCGGGCTCCTCGTCGGGCGCGCAGCCGTCGAGCCAGAGCTCGTAGAAGGCGAGGCTCGTCAGGCGCTGGGCGCTGCACCAGGTGAAGGCGCGATCCGGCGAGCAGGCGAAGGCGGCACGCAGCTGCGGCCAGAGCTCGGGGGGCACCGCGTGCTGTCGGAGCCAGCTCTCATTGTCCTTGCGCTGCCCCCAGTAGGGGAAGTCGAGCAGGTCGAACTCGATGCGGTAGAAGATCATGACACACCTCGGATGCGGCGCGCGGCCGCCTTGAGCACACAGACTCGCTCAGCCAGGGTCGTGCCGTTCCAGCCCGTGGCTTGACAGACCAAGCGGGCGGCGTTGCTGTTGATCAGCGTGTCGGCCAGACGATCCCACTCGCGCAGCGGGATGTCGTTGAAGTGCGGGTCGGCACTGGCCTTGACGCGCTCGGCGCCGATGCGACGTGACACCATATCAACCACGACAGCGTTCACGAACTGGTCGTAGTAGTCGTCGTGCGAGACGAGGCGGTTCATGTAGTCGGCGCGGGTGAAGCGAAGCTCAGACATGTCAGTACCCCATCGCTTCGGCGGAGTAGTCGCGCTGCCCGCTGCTCTGCTTCACCCAGCGGGGCACGAGGAAGGGCAGCAGCTCGCCGCCGAAGCCCAGTGCCTCCACTGAGGCGAGCTGCTCGACAGCGCAGACGTCGACATGGTGCGTCTGCATGCGGCCGTCGCAGTCGCGGCCGTCGGTGTGGGTCTCCCGCACCACGGTGCCTTCGTCGGCGTCCCAGGTGTAGGTGCAGTCGTAGCTCGACCAGCCCTCGTCGGTGTCCTCGGAGTGGCTGAAGCTCGCGACCGGCTCGTCGGGGGTGAGCTGGATGAAGATCCAGAATCCACTCTCGTGGGCGTAGAAGTTGGGCATGGTCAGTTCCCCGTGAAAGATGGGTGGCGGGCATTCGTCGGGATGTGGCCCAGCGCAGCCAAGCTCTGGAACCCGCCGCCATCGACGACGACCAGGTGGTCGAGCAGCGTGATGCCGATGACCTCGGCAGCCCTGCACAAACGGCGGGTCACCTCGATGTCCTCAGCCGAGGGCTTCGTGTCCCTGGATGGGTGGTTGTGCGCGATGATGAAGCACACCGCACGGTCGTAGGCCATGACTCGCCGGAGCACGACAGCCGGGTCAACGATGGTGCACTTCCCGTTGCCGACGCTGACCACCTCGACACCGAGCGGGCGGTTGTTTCGCAGCATCGGCACGACAACGAGCCGCTCCTCGCCGCTGCCGTCGAAGTAGGGCAGCACCAGCGCAGCAGCATCAGCAGGCGACAGCAGCGGCGCCTTCGGCACAGCCGGTGGAGCCAGCACAGCCACCGCCCGGCGCTGCTGGTCAGGCGTCGCCGCTTGCCAGAGATCCCAAAGCTCGCGCATCTTCATGTTTCAGCCTCCTCGCCGACCAAGTCGGCAAGCTCTGGTGCGACGAACTCGAAGCTCGTCCAGGGCCACGCCGCCGTGGTCCCATCAGCACCTATGACCATGGCGTAGACGACGCCGTCAACCTTGGCGAAGTCGACACAGCGGCCTCGCATCTGCACCGGCTGCGACGGCGCTGGCGCAGCCACGCCCGAGTTGCTCAGCCACATGCCAGCGACGTCTTGGCGCCAGTGGGCGAGTCGTCGCTCGTAGAAATCATCTGCTTCGACGACGCGCAGGCCGACCAGATCGGACAGCTCAGTGACGGCCTCGCCAAAGAAGATGGCGCTCCACTCGGTCTCGGTCACGATGCCTCCAGGTCTGCGAGCTGGTCTCGCACCTCGCGCGCCAGGTCGAGGCTGTTGCTGCGGCGGTCCAGGGTCACGACGGCCCAGTGCCGGTAGCCGTAGGCGCCACCGGTGAAGGAGTTGTCGCCGGTCTGCCAGCCGAAGCATGGGCTGCCGGGATCCCAGCCGACGGTCACGGTCATGGACGGGAAGGAATCGTCCTCGCAGCCTTCGGCGCGGTACTCGTCACCGATGTGGGCCTTGAGGTCGATGAAGAGCTGGCGCAGGGCGCGCAGCGACGGGAGCTTCATGTCAGTCTCCTGCGATGGTGATGTTGGACCAGTCCTCGGGCGTCATCTCAGCGCCGTCGTGGCGGAAGACGGCCCGCGCCCGGTGTCTCGCCGGGTCCGCCCCGTAGAGCACGGCTTCCCAGTAGGTGTCGCCGAGCGACCGCAGGTCGATCTGCAGGAACCCGGCGCGCTTCACGTGCGGGCCGAGGTCGGCGAGCCGCGGGAACAGCGGGGGCTGCAGGGCTTCGACACCGCAGCCGGGGCACGGCAGGGTGCTGCCGTCGGACTGTTGACGATGGGCCACACGGCCGCAAGCGATACAGACGATCATTCGCTACTCCAAGTCAGTCATGCGGGTGGCGTACACTGCGCCGGGGTAGGCGCTGTTGGTGTCGCCCTCCCACACCAGGCCGGCGGCCTCGGGGGCGACACCGGCCGCGATGTCGTCGATGGTGAGCATCATGAGGGGTGCTCCTACCAGTCGTGGACGACAGAGCCGTCCTCGTTGCGCTCGGCGTCGAAGTCAGCCTCGGCCATCGTCGTCTCCCTCGATTTCGAGCTCCCGCGCCAGCCGCTCAAGCTCCGCCAGCCGGAACTCGTGGCAGCCGACGATGAGGGTACCGTCAGCCCGCGCCGTGTTCACAGAGAAGCCATCAAGGCTGACGCCTGTGATGTCCCGCGCTTGACCCTGACGCTGCGCGCGTCTCACCAGGCCGAGCAGGAGCGACCCCCGTGACTTCACCTCGGAGGCGGACACCCGCAGGTTCTGGCTGGTGTGCACGTAGCCCGCCTCGAGACGCAAGAGGTCGCCGTGCTGCTCCCGGCACTGGACCATGAGCCGGTAGCCCAAGGTCTTGCCCGTCGTACGCCACTCGGCGATGGCAGTAGGCAGATCTCGGCGGCTATCGGCCATGGCCTGCTCTTGCCGGGCCCACCTCGCAGCGCCCCGCGCACGGCGCTGGGCGTCGAGCTCCGCCTCGTAGCCCCGGTGCTCCGCATAGAGCTCCTCCGAGACGCCGCCCGACTCGTCGCCCGACTCGTCGATACCGGCGAGCTCAGCTGCTGAGGCAGCATCATCGACAGCACCCATCAGCTCACGCAGGAGCTTCCGCCTGGAGGGCTTGCGGGTCACGGTCGCCAGCTCGGCGAGCTTCGCGTCGCGGATCGTGAGCCATGCCTGCATCACCTCGGCGGCGGTCGTGCTGCGCGTCAGGCGCATCGACGGCGGCAGACTCACGACGCGTCGGCCGCGCACCGCACCCATTGCCAGCCCGATGTGGGTCGAGGTGGTCACGCCGTGGTAGTCGCGGCTCTCCAGCAGCACACCGCCGTCGACGTGCATGCCGATCAGCGTCGAGTAGCTGAAGAGATACGGACCGTCGAAGCGGATGTTTCCGCTGTAGCCGGACTCCTGGGTCTTACCCGCCCAGTAGTGGGCGACCTCGTCGTTGTTTCGCAGAGACTGTCGTGTCATGGGGTCACCTCGTGTAGCAGAGATCGAACGAGTGATATGGCTCGGTGTACCAGCCGTGCTCGGTGCTCCAGCAGTAGCGCTTCGGCACCACCGCGCCGCCGCCGAAGCTGTCGGTGATGCCCCACTGGTAGGGGCCAGACTCCCAGCACAGGCGCCAGCAGCCCGAGGGCTCCCCCTCGGTCTGCTCGGGCGGGGAGACGAGCACCTCACCGGCCCAGTGCTCGCCGTGCTCGCGCGCCGCACGCTTGAAGAGGCAGGCTGCGCCCCGCACGATGGCGTCCTCCATCGAGACAGGGGCGCCGTCGGTGTCGACGGTCTTCGCCCAAGCCAGGGCAGTAGCTCCACGACGAACGGCAGCATCGCGCTTGGCCTCATTGCTGAGGGAGCGGCAGCGCAGGGAGTCGTCGAAGTAGCCCCGCAGAAAGTCAAGATCGGCCATGGTCAACACCCCATGCGGCGCTCGGCCGCAACCTCGGCGGCGTAGGCCGCACTGTCGTTGTCGTAGTTTCTGACCCACTTCAGCAGCACGCGCTGCTTGGCGTCGAGGTAGCGTTCGGCCACGCCGGGCACGACCCGGTCGCCCCTGCAGGTAGGGCAGGTGACGTCGTAGTCGCCTCGACGGTAGCGCGACTCGCCCGTCTCCTCGTCGATGTCGTCGCGCCAGAACTCGTCGTCGCCCCAGATGCCGCCGGCGTCGATGCTCGGGTTCGTCACCTTGCCCCCGCCGCCGCACATGTGGCAGACCTCGTAGGCTGCGGGCAGCTCGACGATGAAGCTGGTGCCCTCGGCAGCATGCCACTCCTGGTAGGTCACGTCGTGGGCAGGGACGGTGACGTAGCCGTGGCGGTGGTATCGCTCCTTGTCGAGGATGGCCTGCAGCTCCTCCTCGGCCACACCCTGCTTACGTAGTCGCTCGACCTGGTAGTCATAGGCGAAGACCTGCTTCGCTTCGACGTGGTGCACGTGCTCGGTCCAGGTGCCCTCGAACAGCTCGGAGAGCAGGTCTTCGTCCTCGACCTCGCTCAAGTCGCAGACGAGGGTGCGCCGCTGCGCATCGAACCTGGCGTGCCGCGCCAGCCAGCCGGGGCCGGCGAGGGCGGCGAGCACACGGCGGTCCCCCCAGTAGTTGTACTCTTCCATGCTACGAGGCATCATCCACCTCCGAGGAGGCGCCGGGCCTCCTGCTCGTTGAGCATGCTGCGCACGACGCGTCGTCGGTTCTGGTACTTCTCGCCGGTGTGCTCGTAGCACACGCCGAGACCGTTCATGTGGGGCTTGCCGAGCTGGTGCCCCGTGATCTCCCACTCGACCCAGCGGGTGCCGGGCGCAGGCGGAGTCAGCCGCTTGCCCGAGAGGCTGTCCTCGATCCAGCAGAGCAGCCGACCCTGGTACTCGGGCACATTCTCGTGCTCGTGCTGCCACGTGCGGTGCACGGTGCCTCCGGGGAACATCACCGTGGTCTGAACACACCAGTCGCTCATCGCGTACCTCCTGCACAGATGTGGGGCCAGCGCACGGCGGAAGCGTCGCCGCCGAGCCACTCGGACTGGGGATGGAACATGTGTCGAGTGTCAGACATCGGCGCTCTCCTTCAGTTGCGAACCACGATCCAGGGCCGCTTGCCCGTGACATCGCGCGGCCCGTCGATGTAGGCAGTGCCACTGTTGCTGTAGATGCAGACGTAGACCCGCCTCCAGCGATTGCTCCACAGCACCTTGCTGCCATGCGTGAGCCGACTGCCGTAGCCGCTGGCCGTCTGCTGCAGGCCCTTCTCCTGCCAGGGCAAGAGCTCGACACGCGCCGGCACGTAGCCAGCCTTGCCGACGTCGAGCATGTAGGGGGCGCCCTCTCCGCTGAAGCGCAGGGCCCAGCAGGCCTCGGCTCGGGTGGGCCACTCGCCGACGAGCAGGTGGGTCGGGGCCTCGACCCACTCACGATCCTGCATGAGCCAGACACACGGGCCATCCTCGCCGCGACCCTTCCAGACACGCCAGACATCATCGACATGCTCGACGTGGTAGTGCCACTTCTCGCCGTCCTGCCAGTGAAGCTCCTCAGTCATGGGTCACCTCGCGCATGTGGAGGATGCAGGCCACGAGGGCCTCGGTGGGATCGGTGACGTTGGCGAGGGCGGGGACGTGTCGAATCCCCAGGTGGCCCTCGAAGGCGTAGAAGTAGGAGACGCCGCTCGCATGCCGGAGCGCCCACACTCCCGGCGCCACGCTGGACCACAGCGCCGTCCACGAGTCCTCCTCCGAGGCCCCGCAGAGCCGGGCGAGGTGGGCGCGGGCGTGGAAGACCCCAGTGGGGTCGGAGAGGTCGACGTCGGGCCAACGCCCATCGAGGTACGGGTGCGAGATGATGCCGTTCTTTACGCCGATGAAGGCAAGCCGGAGGCCGGCAGAGCTCAGCGGGTAGCTGCCCCCGAGGATGACGTCGCGGCCATCCGGGAGGGTGGAGGGACACCCGCGCCGGGCGAGGTCCGGCACCATGGGCAGGCGAAGATCAGACATTATTGCTCTCCTTCGGGTAGGGCATCTCGACGAGGCCGAGCTCGTCGCAGATGTCGGCCGCCACTTCGGCGAGGTGGCCGCCGCCGGTGCCGTCGACCCACATCGACAGCTCGATGCGGAGGCGCAGTGCGAAGGCGTCGGGGGCGAGCCCCGTCACGGGCCAGCCATTGGCGGCGCGAAGGGCGCCGGCGTCGTGCCAGCGACCATCCCAGATGCCGACGCCGCAGCCGGCGAGGGTAGCGACGACGTCGGAGATCCATGCCGGGCCGACGGTGTCGCGCAGGTGCCAGACGTCGATGCCGCTCGACGCCAGGACGAAGCGGACGCGCATGGCGAACAGGTCGAGCGCACCGCTGAAGCGGAGCAGCTCGTCTCGGCAGCCGCTCAGGTCATGCTCGGCAGCATCAGAGCAGAGCAGGCCGAGGCACCACTCGGCGAGATCGAGAGGATCGTCGGGGTCGAAGACGCGCCCGGAGCGCTGGCATGGTGGGGTCATGGCGAAGCCTCCTCACGAAGTCGGCCCAAGTAGCGAGCCTGGGTCTGGTGCATCGCGACAGCCTCTGCTTTCGCCTGCTCCAGCGGCAGCGCCCGCTCGCCTCGGATGATCTGCCCGCGGACCTTGACCCAGGGCAGCCACAGGCCGGTGCCCTTGATGAGAAGCACCTCGACGGAATCCTCGGGCGGGAATCCGTAGGCACGAAGCGCGACGCCACCAGCATCGCTGCACTGTTCCCATTCTCGCATGATGTCACCTCATCGAATGAAGTCGGCCCAGCAGGCCACGTAGAAGCGCCCGGTGTGCTCGGAGTAGCACAGCGTGGCGGCGTAGCTGTCGCCGGTGTTGCAGTAGAGGATGCCCCCGTCCTGACCCGAGCTGCCGCCCCAGCATGCCTCCTCCGGCATGTAGGTGCGGCGGAGCTGCGGGCCGGAACCGTCCGAAGCGAAGGGCTGGAGGTACTCGACCCCGTGCGTGTCGAGGATGGCGTCAGCCACGGCCATGAGCGCGGTGATGTAGCTCGGGAAGCCGTGGCTGCGGCGGATGTGGTGCGCGCCAGCGGGGAACACGGCGGGGTTGAGCTCGTACTTGATCAGGCCGCGCACGACCCTGGCGTCGGCGTCGCTGAGCCAGGGCAGACCTCGCCGCAGGGTGCGCAGGCTCGGAGCTTGGTCTGGGTAGCTCGCCAGACGCTTGCGTCGCGACTCGTAGCGAGACCAGTAGGGGGACTCGTAGTCCGGGTGGTCCAGCGGGGTAGCCGCAGGCGAAGTCTCAACAGGCAAGGGTCACCTCTCCCAGCGAGCGCGCATGGCCGCGATCTTCTCGACGGGCACACCGTGCACGCAGCGCGCGGCCAGCTCCTCGTCGGACAGGCCGGCATCGAACAGGTCGATGGTCCGCACATTCGCGCCGAAGCAACGGGCCATCTCCCGGTAGAGGAGCATCTCCCACTGCTGGCTGAAGGTGTTGGCCACGGCCACGTTGAAGCCGAGAGCCAGCGCGTGCAGACATGCAGCTTGGCAGCGGGCGTGCGCCTCACCAAGCCGGGCGGGATCGAACGCGTAGTTGCCGCGCTCGTCGACCATGTAGTCGTCGGCCGACAGCGCGACACTCACGGCGCCGGTGGCCTCGAGCTCGTCCGCGAAGGTGGACTTGCCCGCACCGGGCAGGCCTCGGATCTCGAACAGGGTAGGCATCGTACTCCTTTAGTTCTGTCGTTACGTACTCGTCCCATCCGCCGCCGGGGTATCCCCGTGGGCGAACGTTCACGTTGAACCCGTGACGAGCAGCCAGCCGCCGTACGGTGCGGCAGGCCGAGTGCCCGTCCTGGTAGCCGCAGACGCGAGCGACCACGAGCCAGCTCCACCCTGCGTTGTAGAGGGCAGCTCCGTCTCGTGCGTCCTCGATGGCCTCCGCTGTCGTTACGCCTGGACGGCGGCCCATTCAGCACACGTCCTCGAACAGACGGCACATGCCCCAGCTCCCCCCGGAGCGGAGGCCGACCTCGTAGCCGCTGCGGGTTCGCAGGGGGCCAAGCAGCCACGAGGCCGGAGCCGTGCGCTGCTCGCAGGTGACGGGTGCCCGCGTCAGGTCATCGACGAGAGCGAGAGCGAGGAGAGCGACGAGCACGGGCATGGCGAGGTACCTCCTGACTTCCAGGCTACCATCGCGCGGGCCACACGGTGGCGGTGACGACGGTGAGGGTGAATACCACCATCGCGCCGATGGCCCAGGCGGTGGGGCCGTAGCCCCACAGCATGAGCAGGGCAGCGTCAATCCCGCGGGCGATGCGCATGGGCATCACCACGTATGCTGCGGCGGCGGCACCGAGGAGGGCGAAGAGGATGAGGCGCATGGGAAAACCTACGGGAAGGTGGTGGTGACGAAGAAGAGGAGGCCGCCGAGTGCGGTTCCGATGGGCAGGGCCAGCCCCAGGCTGAGCGCCGCCTCGATGAGGATGAGGCGCAGCATCACCGCATCTCGGCGGCGTCGCGCAGCAGGTCGAGGCGCAGGGCCTCGGCCTCGTGGGCGCTGCGACGGAAGCCATCCGCCCGCTCGGGACAGCGCTCGGCGGCCTGGCGCAGCCCGGCGGCGAGCTTCTGCTGCTCGAAGGCCCGCTGCTGCAGGCGCTTCCGGCGCTGGGTACGCGCGCGGGCGGCCGCGCCGTCGGTGGCGAGGAACCCTGCGCTCTTCAGCGCGTCGTACATCTGGTTCATTTGCATCTCCCGCATCTCTCGTGGTCAGTCGGCAGTCCACTTGGACCAACGTGTGTTGGTTGCAGGCCCACGCCATTGCCCCACGCGCGGCGTCATTGCCGCACGCTCGGCTTCGCACCTGCATTACCCGTGGCTTTAGCCTCAGTTGCCTGCGGTCGAGTTATGGCATCAAGTGGTGGAGGCGAGCGGCTTCGAACCGCCCGTCGAGTATCGCAACCTCGGATCTGGGGGGCCACGGCTGGGCTCAGGCGCTGGCGCGCTCAGCTCACGGTGTGCATGTGCACCTGCACACCGGCCAGACGCGCCGTGCCCCGCCCCGGGGCGTATGGGGTAGCCGCAGCAGGCGACCCCCAACAACGAGGATGCACTCGGCGCCGGCGCCACCTGCCGGCCGCCCCCGTATGGTCACTCGTCGTGGAAGGTCTTCGCCTCGGCGACTGCTGCTTCGAGGCTGTCGAAGATCATGACCTCCCCCGCGTCGCCCACGATGGGGCGCCACGAGGTGAAGCCGCTCATGGCGATGAGCCGCCACTGCCCATGGGCGATGCGCTCGGCGCGCAGCTCCCCGAGCCCGGGGTAGACGTAGCCGGTGGGCTCACCGGGAACTTGGCCGCAGGGGCGACCGGGGACACGACGTGTGGTCATGGCTTCTCCAGGAGGTGGATGAGGGTCAGGTCGCCGAGCATCTCGGCGAGGATGTGGGCTTCGAACACGGCCAGGGTCTGGCCTTCGCCGAGCAGGCACGGGTCTTCGATGTTGCCGTGCGCCCCCGCGTAGAGATGCGTGCAGCCGTCGTCGTCGACCTCCCACCAGGAGGAGGCCTCGTCGATGCCGTCGGGGTCAGGCCGAGCCAGCCGCGCGAAAGCGGCTTCGGCGATGGCGAGGTACCCCTCGGGCCCCTCTGCGAATGGGATCATGCCAGGATACCACATGGCTCAGCCCTCGTTGTCCCACGCCACGCACTGGCTGTGCCAGCGCAGCTCCCGCTCGGAGAAGCGCCGAGGGCCAGACAGCGGGTCGCCGCTGCGCCCGTCGCTGATGTAGGCGGCGAGGTCGCCGGGGTCACGCCAGCTGACCGGGCCCTCGGCCTCGCGCCGAAGCTGCCGGGCCTCACGCCGGCGCGCCCCGCGCATCGTCTCGGCGTCGTCAGCAGCCTGCTCCCGCACCAGGCGGGCCAGCTCGTGTTCCCCCCGCGAGGCGCACGCGGCCTCGATGCGGGGCACGGCGGCCCGGAGCTGGACGAGCGCGGGCTCGACTCGCAGCTCGGAGCGGTCCCGGTTCATGCCGACAGCGACGCACGCCACCGGCTCGACAGCGCGTGGCCCCGCGGGCACCGTCACCGGGCCGTAGCCCAGGCGCACGCGCTCCTCCGCACGGGCGCGGACAGCTGCGGCACCGAGGGCCAGGCTCAGGGAGCCGAAGCCGGGGGCGGCGCCGATCACATCGAAAGGCCGCGTCGGGTACTGCGCGTCCTCCCATTCATCCCAGCGGCACTCCTCACGCAGCTCGGCCCACGTCAGGTTGACCTCGTCGAGCTGCGCCGGCGGGACCTCCCGGGGCCAGCGCGAGCGGCGCTTGCTGCGCCGGCCAGTGCCGGGCACAGGAGCACCGCGGGTAGGCTCGCAGTAGCTGGGCTCCGGCGCGGGCTCCGGGGTGGGCTCGGGGGCGGGCTCCTCGGCGCAGCGCCGCAGGAAGATGAAGCGGAGCGCAACGCGTGCGCGCAGAGACAGACCGGGCTCGAAGTACATCATCGGCTCCTGTTGTCGGCTCGCTGGGGCCGACGTGTGACCATCGCGCAGGGGCAGCGGACCATCCCGCTTCCCGCGCTCCCAGGCCACCCACCTGCGTTGCCAGTCGCAGGTGAGCGCTTCGGCACACGAGACATGCTGGCTGGCCTCGTGCTGCGCTCGTGCCTTGCAGTCACATGACTGCACCTCTCGGGGGAGGGGAAGCATTCTCGGAGACCTTGGCACCCCTGCGACAGCAGGCAGGCGGCAGCGCGTCCGCTCCCCCGATGGGCGGGCGGGCCCCCAAAGCCGGGTGTTCTTGGCGCGTGGCCGGCGTCACGCGGGAAGGTCAATCACACATGGCGCACCTCTTGGTGGTGGGGGTGTTCGCGTACGGTCGTGCACTGCTGCGGGCACCTGGTACAGTGTTTCACGTGTTTCATTTTCGCGTGAGACACTGTAAGTGCTTGGAATCCTGTTCGCGGATCCGTTGTTTTATACCGAGTGCACACCAATGGAGGATTTTTGTGGCGAGCGGAAAAAAGAGGGGACCTCCTCGGGGGGTTTGTTCGCTTACGGCTCGCCGGATGGCTCCGAAGTGCAACCAGTATTTAGAAGTATAACTAAGTATAGTTATAAGATTACTGATTGCTGCTGCTGCGGCGGTTGGCGCGGCCCTTCGTGGGCCGCGCTGCCGTGGTTGTAGCCCCCGGCGGGGTAAGCCGAAGCCGAGAGGGGGAGGTGGCGCAACACTGGGGCAGGGCTGCGCCGTAAGTAGCTGAATATGCGGGGGGTAAGGCAATATGCAATATAGTGCATATACGCTTACCGTGATGCACATTGTATGCGCGGGAGTAAGCGTTACCGGGACAGCTTGTGGCGGATCTCGCTGTAGTCCTGCCACGCGGCCTCACTACGGCCCGCCGCCAGAGCAGACCCCCAAGGTGACACACGCATGCGGACCTGGGGATCGACAGTCGCCCCCTCCCACGAAGACACGCGCGCTGGCGTCGTCGTAGAGGTTGCGCCGCTGCGGACTACGATGCGCTTCCGCTCGCACATGGTACGCAGAGCCGCATCCATGAGCGTACCGACGTGCCCCTGCGGTAGCGCGATAGTCAGGGTCACTACGTCATCCCCCTTCGGCATGGCGCGGGCAACCCCCGCCCACGAGCGAAGCTCGCCCGCCGCCTCCCCTGCCAGGCGCGCGCGCTCCGCCCATGCCTCGTTGTCCTGCACGTCCTGCGCCGCCCGCGCCAAGTGCGGCGCGCGGTCCTTCCTCGCATGCGCCAAGCGCAGAGCGGCCCCTTCGGGATCCCTGACTTGGGCCCTACACTCCGCCGCCCCCTGCGCGAGCAGGTCACACGCAGAGAGCAGCACGGCGCGAAGCTGCGCCGGCGTCGCTTCGATTACCATTACGCACCCCTCCTGGTTGCACTTTCGCTCTATCTGTTGACCCTACGCGCGGGCACACCCCTTCGATGGGCTGGCGCGTAGTCGGAGCCGAAAGCAAAGACATAAGCATAGGGCCAGGGCAGCTTAGCTGCCCTGGCCCATTCGGGTTTGGCGAGCCCAGCAACGGCGCGAGGGCGCCGATACCAGCTTGACCGTGGGTTATCCCCGCGGCCCCTGTCATCGCCCGCTAGGGCTCTGGTTCGAAGCTGCAATATCGACCAATGGGCTCCCCGTATCGTTTCCGGATCATGGCCCATTGTTCCCTCGTGGGTGCGCCGTTGCGGGGCCCACCTACACTGTCGGCTTCGGGATAGCCGACGATAGCGACCGATCGCCGTTGTCAATGGCGACGCGCTATCTGTTTATGTGTGTGAATACCGTTCAAACGACCGCCGCCGGTATCCTACCCGGTACGCTACGCCGTTTCGTCGCTTCACCCTACTGTATGTGAGGCGGTATTGGCGTCTATCCGTCGAGACGCGCTACCCACCGCCGATCCTTTGCTACCCGCGCCACGATCCCGCTTCCTGCCCTCTGGTTCCTTTCACCGGGAGCGCCGGGGCCGCGGGCTACTGCCACCATGGGGGCCGCCTACGCTTGTGAAGGGGGCGCCCATGGCGCGGGGTAGCTGCTACCGCCGTCGCTGAGGGAGGGGGGGTCGTGGGGGGTGTCAAAGGGCGCAAGCCGACTACCTGTCGCCGACCCTCGGGGGCTACCTCCGGGGCGACGGATCCCGCTATCGAGCGGCCGAGTGGACCCTTGGGTGATGCCATAGGGCGCGCACGTCGAGACCCGGATCCCCACTGGTGTCCCGGGCGACAGCTACAGAGGACGGAGGGAGGGCTTACCGGGTAGTCGCGCACGGGGCGGAAAGTGACGCGTCGTCGCTTGCCGTGGCGTTACTGCCTTCCTCCTCCCGTGCGCCGACATAGGGGCCGAAGCCCTTGCTGCGGGTGGGGGGCGGATCAGATCACCAGACAGGGGACACCGTCCGCTATGCCGCGGAGGAGGCGCCTGTCTGTACGGGTAGGGGCTGAAAAAGACCGAAGGGGGCCGAGCGGGGGTTAGCCGTCCGCCCTCTGAGGAGGACCAGGGAGTCCCCTGGTCCTGCACAGAGGGCAGCGGGCTACCAACCGCCGACCTTGCGGGAGGCCGCCTTGCGCCGCGCGCCCGGGACAGGGATCGAAGCGTTCCGACCGCGGAGGTGACTGTCCATCGCGGACAGCGCCTCCCCGTGGGAGCGGTTGCTGCCGTTGACGGCGACGGCGGCCGCGATCGCGTGGGTGATCGCCTCCTGAGCTTCCTGGTAGCTGGGCGCCGCGGTGATCAGGCGGAGGATTGCGGCCTTGACGGCGGTACGCTCCGCGCCGACCGTGGAACCATCGAAGTAGGCGATCGCGCTCTTGCCTTCATCGGGGAGGTAGACCAGGAACGCAGGATCGGCGGGGAGCGCGGAGCGGGCCTCGTCCTTCCCCAGCTTGGCGCCGACGCGGTAGCGGCCGATCATGCTGGCGACGGCGGGATCGGCGGGATCGGCGGAGGGGGCCACGGTGTCCAGGGTGGCCCGGAGGTTGGCGATCGTGTCGTCACGATCGGCGATCGTCGCCAGGAGGGCGGCGATCGTGGCGTCGCGGTCGGCGATCGTCGCCAGGAGGGAGACGGCGTCGGTGTTGGTGTCGGTGTCGGCAGGGGCCGGCGCCACGTCGACGACGACGGGGGCGGAGGGGGCGGAAGCGGCGGTGGTGCTGGTCTTGCGGGACATCGGGTCATCCTACGGGGTGCGGGGCCAGGGGAGATCCGTGGCCACGGCAGGAATGTACTACCGCGCTATGGCGCTGGCAAGGCGGTACGCGCAACCCTACCCCGAAAGGAGAAGGAACGCGCGCGAGGCAGCCTGGCAGCCCGGCAGGGGGGCAGCTCGGCAGCTCGATCGCGGCGGGGGGTTCCGCCAGGCGGCCGACGGAGGGGGGGTCGGCCAGGATGCCGGTGCCGCCGTGGTCGTAGCTGAGGGGGAGGGGGCATTCCGCCCGCGCGGGACGTGACCGCTACGCGTGGTGCCCCAAAAATCCGCAGCACCTCCCGCCCCTCCCACCATTTATTCGTTGCGCGCCACGCAACCAGCATGCTACTCCTCACCCACACTCCAGGTGCCAGCCATGGACCGCTACACTCTCCGCTCCCTCCGCCGCCTTCGGGGCCCCCTCGTGCGGGACCCTATCCTCTGTATGATCGTCCCGGCGCACTACACCCAGCAGCGCCTGGCCGAGGGGGGCGTGGTCGTTCGCCGCTTCCCCCTGCCACCGCCGCAGCGCATCGTCGAGATGGACATCGCGCAGGCGGCGCCGGCTCACGCTCCGGAGAACCCGCTCGAGTTCCGCGAGTTCGTGATCCGCCGCTGGCGCTACGCCGAGACCTTCCTCGTGCCGACCACGGATGTGCCGCGCATCACGGCCGGCGCCATGGAGCGCAAGATGGACTGCACCGTCGCCGACCAGAGGTTGCCCGGCGCCTCCCTTGGGGAGATGTCGCGGTTCCTCCGTCGTCTGGGCTACGCCCCCAAGCGGATGCGCGTCTCGGAGATCCACCGGCTGTACCGGCGCAGGGCGGCGAAGTCGCGCATCACGCTGGCGATGTGGTGCATCGGTGACTACGACCACGGCAACAAGCTCGTCATGACCTGCGGCGACGACACCTGGTGGCACCTGTGCTGCCCGCTCGCTCTGCCCAGCAACGCGGCGGAGTCCCCGTGAACCGGCGCGACTTCCTGCACAACCTCGCGCTCGGAACCGCGGCTGCGTGCGCTGCTCGGCTGGTCGGCCCGCGACAGCTACCGGGCGGTGCACGCGATGGCGATGACGCTGCTGCGAACAAGACCTGCGCATTCACGCCGCTCCCCGTGTCGTTGCAGAGCCTCATGGACCTCGTCGAGGAGTACCAGCGGCGTGTGATCGCCGACTTCAACAACAGCATGCACGAGCTCTGGCTCACCGGGAGGCTGCCATGAAGACCGATGAAGCGGCGCTGCAACCGTCGCTGCGCCCTGGGCCGCAGCTCCCGATGGTGCTGCCACACGCTGTCGTCTTCGCCAACGGCGACCACGCCTACATCGTTCGTCACCGCGACGCGATCGGCGACTTCTTCTGCCTGCGCACCCTGGCCGAGCTCGAGCAGTTCTACTCCGAGCTCGAGGGGCAGCCGCATCGTGCCGAGCTCGCCGCCGGAGGCTCTCGCTGGGCAGCTGCCGACGAAGCTGTCGCTGATGGCATCGTCGCGCAGCGGAGCGACTCGCACCCGCGGCTGGTGTGGGCGCAGAGCGTCGGCATCGAGCGGCCGTTGCCGGGTTGGCGCGATGGTCGTGGCTTCGCAGGCTGCAGCTCCTGCGAGAAGCACCAGCGCTACCGCGGCTACGAGCCGACCGCCATCACGGGCGACTGGCAGACCGACCCGCCGCTCGCAACCGCTCGCCGGCTGCTGACCGACCCGGCACACGCGCCGATCGCGCTCGATGACGCCAACACCTCCACGCAGGCCGTGTTCATGCTTGCCCGAGGCCCGCGGCAGCACGCCCACGGGATCACCATCTCGTGCCCGGTCCGGCGGCTGGCCTCCGGGCGCATCGCCCTCGAGGCCATGGCCCGTGAGCTGGCGAAGCAGATCCACGAGGCGCGCCTGGCTTGACTGCCTATGATGGCTCTCGCTATCATGAGCTGGCACATGGAGGCAGCACAGCAATGGCCGCTGAAGTCCTGGAAATGATGTCGCTGCGTCTGACCGAGGAGTCGGACGTGGCTGCACTCGACGCGCTCGTCGGGCGCTTCGGCTCACCGTCTCGGGTCGAGGCCGTCCGTGAGGCCATCCGTCGGGTGGCTGCCGAGGCGCCGATGCCGGCCGACGTGATGCTCTGGTACAAGGGCAAGGATGGCGTCGCAGCGCGGCTGTTCGCCACCGAGATGCACCAGGGCCCGATGACGGCGCTGGCCGCGCTCGAGCGCGCGGTGGCCTTGGAGAAGCGCGGCTTCGCCGTGCGCGCAGAGCAGATGCCCGAGCTGCCGGCGAGGCTGCGGCCGCATGCTGATGCCGAGGAGCTCTGCCAGGCCTGTGGCTGCGCTGCCGATGACCACGACGAGAGCTGCAAGCGCGGTGCACGATGAGCTTCAAGTACGCGACCCCAGACCCCAAGAGCCTCGCGCGTATGGGCATGCTGATCATCAACCCGCCCAGGGGCGAAGACGGCGCTATCGAGGTCTGCTGCGAGTGCGGCAACCGGATCCCCGCGCAGTGCATCCGCCGCTACGGCGAGCTCCGCTCCTTACAGCACCCCGAGGTGGCTGGCGTCGACTGCTTCATCCTCGCGTCGGCCTCGTCGGTGGTGTCCGTGTCGACCTGCCAGCGGGGCTGCGGCCTGCCGATCGACAAGTTCACTGTGCTCGACCTTGGCGGCTACGCGCCGGTGCTCGGTCATGGCCTCACTGCGGATGGCACCGCCTGGAACTTCCACGCTCCTGACGGTGTCTGGTCGGTGCACGTCGGCTGCATCGACGGCGCCGTCGGCTGCGTCAGCGACCGCAGCGCCGAGCTCATCGTCGAGGGCGACGACTGGCACATGTGGATGGGCTTGTATCGGCTGCGTGCGGACGTGCTGGCGCGGATCCGCTTCGCGCTGACCCCGTGGGGCAACGTCGTGTGCGGCCGCGTGACTGCTGAAGGAGGTGAGGCATGAGCGATCCTACCGGGTTCGACGCAGCTCCGGCTCACTACGCCGGCGGCCGCGAGGTGATCGACATCATCCGGGACCGTCTCGGTGATGCCGGCTTCATCGCCTTCTGCGAGGGCAACGAGATCAAGTACCGCATGCGCGCTGGTCTCAAAGGTGACGCGTTCGAAGACCTGCGGAAGGCCCGTTGGTACCGAGAGATGGCGGATTGTACTCTTGGGCTTGGTCCTGACCCGCGGTCTGGCCGCCCAGGCTTCACCAGCTACCGTCGCGGCGAGCTTGGCGACAGCGACAAGGCCCAGCTCGAGAAGCTCGGCAAGGTGAAGCCATGAGGTTCATCATCGACAGCTGGCGCCTCATGTCGCAGCGGGACCAGCGCCTGCGCTTCTTCATCTGCTTCCCTGGCGCCCTGGTGCGCTACTACTACGCGCGGGTATGCCATGAGCCATGAGGCGCTGCTGGAGGAGCTGGCTGCGCTGGAGCACCGGCAGTGGGCCCACTGGACGAACTACATGCTGTGCGTCCTGGCACCGCTGCTGTGCTTGGCCGATGACGCTGATGTCCCGGAACCGGGTACGCCGGAGGCGAACGCGCTCGACGCCCTGGTTCGCTGGCGCCGGCAGATCGCTACGCCGTACGCGGAGCTCAGCGAGTCCGAGCGCGAAAGCGACCGCGAGTGGGCTCGTGAAGTGCTCGCCATCGTGGGGGACGCGTCATGAACAGCGATGAGAAGGTCGCCACCCTGCAGCAGGTCGCCGACTACTGGTCTGGTCGGACCCGCCCGCCGCGGGACACCGACTCCGGCGAGTACAGCATCACGCACTGCTACGGCGACGACACCTACACGCTCTACGGCAGCTGCCTGCTCATCGCCAAGGACGCGAAGCGGCTGGCTGAGCGCCCAGACATCGTGGTCGAAGCCCGCCACGACCCGAACAGCGGGGCCTGGATCAAGGTGAAGGCCTCCGATGTCGGCTCGCTTGGCTTCAGCCGCCAGATGTCGGACGAGGCGCGCGAAGCGGCTGGCCGCCGGCTGCGCAAGGTGCGCGCTGCTGCGGCTGCGCCCGAGCCCCTGCCCGAGAGGGCGACCGAGTTCGCCTTCGACATCGACTTCTGACCCTCGGCGGCCCCCCGCCGTTGCGTCTTGAGCAACACTGCGCTACCCTCTCCACGCAAGAAGGAGCTGCTCCGTGCCCACTCCGATCGTGACCAACCCCTCTGCCCCCGCGCCGCGCGGTGGGCCTCCCCCCCAGGCCGCCGCCTTTCTGATGGACCACCAGCAGGTCTACGCGGACCTTCTCACGAGCAGCCTGCCCCACCCGCTGCTCACCGTGGCGATCTACAGTCTGCTCGTCTCCAACAACGACATCGCGGCGGCGGGTCACGCCGCCGGCGACACCAACGTCGTCTCGAGCGCGCTGCAGGTGATGGAGGCCATTCTCACCAACGAGCCGTCGCTGGCCGACATCGCCAGCGACAGCCCCGAGATGTACATCGGCAGGGTGTGGCTCCTCATCGACCTCGAGGTCATGACGTCGCTGCTCCCCGCTTCGATGCTGACCCCCGAGCTGGTCACCACGATCATCGAGGTGGGGGAAGTGCTGCGCCAGCGCGATGCTCTGGAGAGCCGCATCGGAGCCGGCCAGGCGCCGACCGTGGTGCAGGCAGCCCCGAGCCACCCCAACCTCTCCCCTGCTGCAGCAGCGCTTCGCGCGAAGGCGCTGGGGGGAGCCGCTCCCCGCCAGGAGAGCGTGGGGGCGCCTCGCGGAGCTCCGCTGCAGGGCTTCGCCCGTCTGGCTGAGCCCGCGCCCGCAGACTCCTCCGAGCACGTGGATCTCGATGGCTCGGACCGCGTGAAGCGCGTCCTCGCCGCACTCGGCGAGGAGTTCGACGAAGCCGACCCCAATGCGCTGAGCGCTGCCCTGCGGAGGCGGATCCAGCACACCCACCCCCAGCAGCAGTAGCCAGCCCATGGGCCTGTTCCGCCGCTCTACAGCTTCGCAGGTAGCTCCGGCTGCGCCGGCTCCCGCAGCCGCAGCCGCAGCCGCAGCCGCAGTCGCAGTCGCAGTCGCAGCCGCAGCGCCCCCGCCTGCGCCTACAGAGCGCCGGGTCTCGCTGGTCCTGCCGGGTGATCTGGCGGACCGGGTGGAAGAGCTGCGACAGCGGCTCAACTCCAGTGCCTTCGCCCAGCGCACTCGCCGGGAGGTCACCTTCGAGGAGGCCGTCCTGTGGGCGCTGTACGATGGGGTCTCGCCGGCGGAGGCTGTCGCGGCGCCGCCGCCTGCCACTCCGGTGGGGTTCGAGCCAAGGCCTGCAGCTGCGCCTGCGGCTGCGCCTGCAGCTGCGCCTGCAGCTGCGCCTGCGGCGGCGTCGGCTGCGGGCTTGGTGATCTCCGAGCCCTCGGCGGCTGCTCCCACTCCCACGACACCCCGGGCTCCGACTCGGATGTTCCTCCCCGACGGTGACCGCTGCATCGAGGCGGATGCGGCCGCGGTGGCCTCCTACGTCTACCGGGGCTGGCGTCGCTTCCTGCGAACGGACAAGAGCACTGGGATGGCCTTCCAGTGCTTCTGGTGGCCCCACGCCGACCGGGACCCTGGCCAGCTGGAGCCCAGGGCGGTGCGCCTGCCCTCCGACCATCGGTTCGACGGAGTGGTCGACGTGCTGCCCGCCTTCCCCCACGATGCTGCCAGCGTCAAGCCAGGCTTCGGCGCAGGAGGTGCGGGAGCGGCCCCGCAGCTGGTGCTTCATGTCCCGAACTGACGATCTGTCGGAGTGGGGGGAGGACGCGTGGGGCGACGCTGCTGACGCAGCCAGCGCAGCCGGCGCAGCCAGCGCAGCCGAGGCGAAGCCGCGCCCCGTCAACGGCCCGCTGCGGGCGGAAGCGCTCGTGGTAGCCAGGGACAGCGAAGACGCCGACCCGAGAGTGGTCGCTCTCCAGCGCCGCAGCGAGCTGAGCGAGGCGCTCTATGACGTCATGCTGGCGCGGAGCTTCGCCATCTCGGTGGCCGACGCCGCTGCGATCATGGGTATCGACGAGGAGCTCGCCTGGCAGCTCTACACCGAACACCCCCAGTGGCTGCAGATCGAGCGGAAGCTGGAGATGGTGTCTCGGGCGAAGACCCGGGCCAGGGCGGTTGCGGCCACGGAGAAGGTCGTGCCGATGCTCACGCGCATCATCGACATCGACCTGGACGAGTCCACTCGACTGGCGGCGGAGCTCGCCGCTGACGGCGACGACGACGGGAAGCGCCGACGTGGCAGGCCAGTCGTGGCACGGCCCCCGGTATCCGCCACCGAGCAGATCGCCGCGGCGGAGATGCTGCTGAAGCTCGGAACCCACGCGGAGTTCAACGAGGCGGCGATGGCTGCCGCTGCGGAAGCTGCGGGGGGCAGTGAGATCGAAGTCGCAGTCGGAGCGAAGGACGGGGAGATCCGCGCCGCGCTCCGCGCACGCATGCGCCGGCCGAGCGGCGAAGGGGGGTAGTGATGGCGACGCTATGGGACGTCGGCTGCGGCAACGCCGCGTGCCCGACCAAGTTCGAGGTGGCGATCCCGGACGTGTGGAGCGACGAGATGGAGCAGACGTTGGAGAACTACGTCTGCGCGAACTGCGGGGGGGAGCTGCAGCAGCTCAGCGCGGATGGGCACTTCTCCATCTTCCGCCCCCTGGAGCTACCGGACGGCACGGTCGCGCACTCTCGCCGCGAGCTCGACTACGCGACGAAGCTCCACGAGGAGGAGACCGGAGGCAAGAAGACCCTGGCCATCACGGAGATGTCGCGGGCAGAGTGGAACCAGCGGGGGGAGGAGGCAGAGCATCGGGGCTGGCTCCATCGCCAGAAGGCGGGGGTGACCCCCCGAGACATGGCGGAGCGCGACAGGCAGACGAAGCTGCAGGAGGCGCAGGCTCGGCAGGAAGCCGAGCGACGCAACGAAGACCCGGACTTGGCAGCGGAGGCGGCGAGAGCGGCTGTGCCTGCCTTCCGCGCCGCGCCTGATCCGAACACCCCAGGGCGTGCAGTGCGGGAGGGGAGGGCGCTGACGTCCACCCCAGGGATCGGAGTCGCCGCCGGCGCCGCGTCGGACCGCAGTGCGCTGCTCAAGCAGGCGGCGGCGTCTGCGAAGGCTGCGCCGTCGGAGAGGGCGGGGTAGTCTGAACGAGAAGACGCGCCGCGCTGCGCGTGAACCAGCAACACGAGGTGAGCGATGGACATGAAGAAGGAGCTCGAGGACACCGAGGGCACCCCCTGGGAGAAGACCACCAAGAACGCGGCCAAGATCATGGACATGGCCTCGAGTCTCGACGCGGCGCTGGACAAGGCGGAGGAGGGGGGCGCCGAGGCGGAGGGCGAGCCCTCCGAGGAAGGTGGCGCTCCCGCTGGCAGCGACGACGACACGGCGAATCGCTTGGCGACCGACCTGGGCATGGACATCGAGGAGGCGAAGAAGCTCGTCGCCGCCGCCAAGGACTTCCCCGGCACGAAGGGGATGGAGGGGACCGCGCTGGTCTCCGCGCTCATGGACGACCCGGTTCTGCTGGCGGATCTCCGCGATGCCGCCAAGGGTGGGGGCAAGCCCGCGGGTGACTCCGAGGGGGAGGAGCCACCGCCTGCCGAGGAGCCACCTGCCGAGGAGCCGCCGATGGACGCCTTCGCCGCAGGTCCCCCGGGGATGGGGGCAGGGCCCGCTCGCACCGGCGCGGCCTTCGGTCCGGATGAGTGGGAGAAGGCATGAGCGACCGCGTCGGCATGCCGCTGGAGGGCTTCGCGCCCTCCGGCATCACTCCGGCCGCGCCGGCTGCGCCGGCCGCGCCGGCTGCGCCGGCTGCGCCGGTCGAGCCGGCCGAGCCCGTGGTCGAGCCGGCTGCGCCCGTGGTCGAGCCGGCTGCGCCGGTCGAGCCGGCCGAGCCCGAGCCTGTGGCCGAGCCCACGCCCGAGCCGGAGCCGCCGCCCGAGCCGTACCGCATCGCTGACGACGAGCGGGGCAGCTACGGGGAGCTGGGTGCCGCCGTGTGGTTCGACTCCGCGGTGGCCGCCGTGCCGGAGGAGCATCGAGAGGCGATGCTCGCGACGATGCGGGAGTGGGGCGACATTGCCACGGCGCGGCAGGGGTTGGAGGAGCTCGGGGCCTCCATCGACGGCAGGATTGAGCGACTGGACGCCTTGCTGAACGCCGACGGCCATGAGACGAAGAAGGCGCTCATGGCCGAGGTCCGCGGCGTCATCGACACCGAGGTGGCGGCTCCTCTGCGAGAGGCCATCGAGTCGTTCGAGGCCCGCGCGGCGGCGGAGCTGCGTGAGTGGGTGGAGGAGGCGTCGCCCCAGGTGGTGAACGATCCGGAGCTTCGCGAGCTCTACGGCGACCTCTACGACACCATGAGGCAGCGCCACCCGGAGATGAAGGAGTACGCACTCCGCCGCCGGGTGCTGAACGCGGTGCTGCGAGGGGTCGAGCCGGCGGAGCCTGCGCCCGCAGCTGCTCCTGCTCCCGCCCCCGCAGCTGCGCCTGCGCCTGCGCCCGCCTCTGCTCCGAGGGCGAAGCCGAAGGGCCCTGGGGTGCTCGGGGACGTCACCCCTGCGAAGGTGGAGGGGGCGAGGCCCGGCTGGCGGGAGCGGGGGAGCGCCCTGGCGGGGCAGGTCGCTCCCAAGGAGTGGTTCTCCCGCGAGTAGCCGCGCTGGTGCGGCTACTGCGTGACCGGGACCTTGGGCTCTCCGATGGGCCCAGGCCCCGGGGGCACCGCGCCGACGCTGGGGGGCGCACCCGCTGCGACGTTGCCAGGCGCCGCGGCGGCGCCCAGGTCGAGCCCAGGGGGAGGGGCGGCTTCGCCCTGCGCTCCGGCTTCCAGTCCTGCGGCCATGCCCGCTCCGGCCGCCCCACCTTGGGCTGCGGCCATGGCGTCGGCCTGGGCCTTCAGCTTCTCCTCGAACTCCTTCTTCGTGAGCAGGACGTTCGCGGGGGCGCCCATCATCCGCAGGATCCAGTCGACCATGCTATCCGCGTCGAACCGCGGGGTACCCTGCAGCAGGGGGGTCAGGGCGATCATGCGCTCCATCACCACCTGGGGATTGACCTGCTGCCGGGGGTAGACGTCGATCTTGTACCGCGCTGGTGCCTTGGCGAAGAGCGCCTTCGACGCGTAGCCCAGGCGCATGTCCTGGAGGAACGCGTCCCGTGGGAGCCGAGGGCGGGGTGAGCTGCGGATCATCCGATGGTGCTTCGCGGCCAGCTCGGCCACGGCGTTGTCGATGGGGCGACGCCGAGAGCTGATCCGGTCTCGGGCGTCGGCCTGCATGACCGCCAGCTCGGTCGCGGTGCGCGCCCCCGTGGACTGCCCCCGCTTGCTGTCCATGAGCGACGTCTCGAAGGAGCAGCTCTCCCGCATGAAGTTGATGAAGCCGGTGATGGCGGGGGCTTCGTCTGGCAGGGGCAAGGGCATGAAGGCGTTGGCCAGGTTCCAGTCCTTCGCCGCCCCCACATGACCTCCCTCGACGTTGGCTGGGACGAACGCTCCTACCGGAGCGCGCGCTGCCTTCAGCAGGGTCTCGAGCTTCACTCGCGAGGAGTCGTAGAGCATCTTCGGAACCAGGCGGTAGGCGATCTCCTGCTGCAGGGTGGTCAGGTCGTTGATGCTGTCCTGCTTGTCGAGCAGCAGGTGCACGTCGCTGTGCCCGAACATGTCGCGCCCGGTCTCGTCGAACGCCAGCCTCGTGAGGGGCAGCTCATCGAACCCACCGCTGCGGAGCACCACGCCGCCTCCCAGCCCGCGCTGGTGGTAGTGGACCACGTCGCCCGTGTGGCAGTCCCAGAACTGCCAGATCCACACCCACCGGCGCGAGTTGAACAGGTCGCGGTTCTGGGACCAGGTGGTGGCATCGGTCAGCCAGTCGGGCCAGTAGATGTCCGAGCTGAACGCCCGCATCTGGTCTTCGGTCATGCGGTAGTAGCCGCTGCGGACGCGCTCCCAGAACAGCCCCTCCGGGATCGGGGTGAGGTAGAGGAAGTAGGCGCTCTCGTCGAAGTAGGTCGCAGTGGGGTCGAAGTGGACCGACCCTGGGCGCGCCGTGGTCGTCACCGGCAGCCCAAGCTCCATGTCCAGCTCGGTGACGAACCACGCCTGCTTGCAGATCTGCGAGTGTAGGATTGCGGTGTTGATGCGCTCGTCGAGGCGGCTGATGTCGAACGTCCAGTTGATCAGCGCGTCGAGCCCCGCCTGCTCGTCGCCATCGAGCGGGGAGAAGCGGCCGTTGAACGTGGCCGACACGGGGCCGGACAGGTTGGAGCGCGCGGAGTCGATGACGGCGTAGATCACGTTGACCGTGGTCAGCAGCCGCGCCCTACGCCTGCCCGCCTCCCCCGGGTTCCGCCGGAGGTAGTCCGCGCCGAAGTCGCCCATCCACGCAGCCTGCGCCCGGTTGATGTTGGGCAGGTCGACGTTGCGGTACCGCGCGACGTGGGCGTCGATGAGCCGGCTCAGGGCGGCCTTGCTGCTGCTGTTCATGTCCGTGGCTCCTATGCGTCGCCAGTGATGCCCCAGGCTATCGCGTCAGGATCGTACAAGCTGCGCACGCCTTCCGGCGTGGCTCCTACACGATTCGCTTCCTGCTGGGCGAGGGCCTCCAGCATCTTCGCCGCAGTGATGCCTTGCGCCCCGCCGGCGAAGAGGGGGGCGAGCTCCTGGTCCATCTCAGCCGCAGCGCGACTGCGCAGGGCGCTGATGATGGCGGAGGCGCTGACGAGCTCCTGTCGCAGCGCCGCCTCCTCCTCCGTGTCCTTGCGGGGCAGGCGGAACACGGTGGTGACGAAGATGTCGGCGGCGATGACGTAGCATCTCGCTTGGTCGAAGTGGTGGCGCGCGCCGGTGTTGTCCGCGCGCTTCTGTCGCGGCTTCCAGTCGCCGTTGTACTGCGCCAGCTCGAGCAAGCCGCTGCGGCTCCGCAGCTTGTGCCTCCGGCTGCGGAGGCCTTCCGCGAGTCGGGCGGTGCCCTGTTCGATGCTCGACTGCGTCGCCTTCCACCCCGGCAGCCCGTCGGTGTCGTACCAGATCGGGTGTACGTTGCGGTCGCGCAGGACGGAGATGGTGCCGCCGGCCCGCTCCAAGGCGATGGCGCAGGGGAACTCTGCGGAGGGGGAGTAGAGCTTCTGCACCGCGACGATGATGTCCGCCATCTGCTCCGGCAGCACCTGGCCGCGCCACGCTGCCACCTCGTGACCGTCCCGAGCGCGGAGCACCACCAGGGCGGAAGGGTCGCCGCTGCCCCGCTTTGAATAGCCGGCGGTGTCGGCGATGAGGACGTACATCTCGTCGACCGACGGCTCGTCGAAGATCTCCGCTCCGTAAGGGCCCTCCCGAAGCGCTGGGCGCTGGTCGGCCTCGGCGAGCATGTCGGCGATAGCGTCGGCCGGCATGAGGGTGTTCCCCCCACCGAGCCACCCGTGGTAGGGGCTGGGGGGGTACTTGCTGTCGAACTTCGGGTAGCTGCCGCGGAAGGTCGACACCGTCTCCAGCCGGCGGAACATCAGGTGCCCGTCGCTGATCCTGCTGGCTTCCTCACTGAGTCCCGCGGACTGGGAGTAGCGGTAGATGATCTCTGCAAGCCGCTCCTCCTCCTCCGTCCGCTTGAAGTCGGGGGGGACGTCCGCCTGAAGAGGCTCCAGCCGCCACCAGGGGACGAAGATGGGGTGGAACCGCCCCTGGTTGTCGAGGGCAGCGAACCACTTCTGCTGGTGGTCGCTGCCGAAGGCCCCCCACGTGGACTCCAGGAATACCTGGGCGTTGCCACGCTGGTTGAATGCGGGGAAGACGTTGCCGGCCGCCCGGGTCTGATCGAGGATCTCCCCCCACTCACTCAGGATGATGCGGTCCACGGCGTGGCCGATACCTGCCGTCGGGCCCCCCAAGCTGATGACCTTGATGAAGCCCCCGTGGAGAAAGGTCATGCGGCGCTCGCTCCCCGACTTCTGCGACTGGTCGAGGGGCACGCGGAGGCACTTCGGCAGGTGGCGGTAGGCGAGGCGGATCCGTCGGAACAGCTCGGTGGCGACTGCGTCGCTGTTGGCGGCGATGACGCACTGCAGCCCGCGGAAGTACATCGCGTCGCGCAGGATGATGGCGAGCGACAGCACAGTCGACATCATCGCTTGGCGGCACTTGCCCACGATGTGCCACTGGTCCAGCCGGGAGGGCTCGAGCCCGAGCTCCTCCACCGCAGCGAGGCGCTCTTCCGCGGGCAGCGCGCGGATGGCGTTGAGCGCGTGGGTGCGCATCACCACCGCTTCCTGCCAGGGCGTGGGGTCGGCCAGCCCGAGGTTCTCCGGGGCTTGGTCCCCCAGCGGGTCGCGCTTCTGCAGCTTGTTGATGGTGCTCAGGCGGAAGAAGGCGGTGGGGTGGTTGAGCGCGTCCAGGATCAGGGTGTAGTCGAGGTGGGCCGTCTGCTCTTCGTGGTCCGGGTCGTCTCTGTCCGGATCGAAGATGTAGACTTCAGCGTCCGGAGCGTACAGGCACGACAGGGGGTGGCGGGGCGGCATCTCAGGGCTGTCGAGGCCTACCACCAGGGGGCGAGAGTGCAGTTTGCCGAAGATCGGGTCCGCGGGATCCAGCGCGCGCCGGACCAGGACGTCGAGTGGGTGGATGTGACTACGATCGGCGACGACGCCTTCCGCGGAGATGCCGAGCTCGGCTTCCATCGAGTCTCCCGTGGGGTGGTCGTTGCGGGGTGAGCAACAGTGTAACCGAGATGTGATCTATTGCGAGCGCAACTCTTGCACCGGAAATCTACTCGGAGTAGCATCTCTGTGTGAACAGCCATGCCGCACGCTGCGGCCAGGAGCCCTGAGATGCCCGAGCTCGCAACCGCAGACGCCCTGAACCTGGTCCAGGCCGACCGTCGCAAGGGTGTGGTCAGCACCATGGTCAACGACCTGGTGTTCTTCCAGCACGTCTTCGAGAAGGGCGGCATCACCACCAAGTACGGAGGTGGCAGCTCGATCGAGTTCATCCAGCACGGCCAGGCTCCCGCCACCGGTATCGGCCTCTACGCCGGCACCGAGGCCGCGCCGATCGGTCGCACCCAGATCCTGCGGAAGGGGCAGACCGAGCTGCACCACATGATGGTCGTGATCGCCATCCCCAACCAGGACCTGATCACGAACAGCGGCCCCTCCCGCGTCGAGGAGATGTGGAAGGTCTACACCGAGGCGACGGTCACCGGTACGCACCGGGACATCGAGACCTTCTGGCACACCGGCGTGTCCGAGGGCAACGTCTTCTCGACCGCGGCCCTGTCCGGACTGCTCAGCGGGAACGGGCAGTTCACCGGCGGCCTCCGCATCGGCGTCGAGAACGGGATGCTTGAGTACCGCACCCCGGCGCTCCAGTCCGCCGGCGCCGCCTCCTTCATGGGGATCACCCGGAGCACCACCTACAACTGGTACAACAACTTCGGCTTGGTCACCACGATCGACACCGACTTCCACGAGGTCTTCGGCAAGACCATCCGCGAGGCCTCCCGCTTCGCTGGCAAGGCCAACGCGCCGTACATCGCCTTCGCGGACCCCACCAGCTTCGGCAAGCTCCACGCGTGGCGCTACCAGCCGGTGCGGGTGACCAGCATCGACCAGGCCACCGAGCGGGACAACTTCCACTCGGTGAAGATCGGCAGCTGCACCTTCTACGAGGCCCGCGACATCGACATCACCCTGTTCTCCGGGGATGCGGCCAACGGGGTGGTCAACGGCTACAACCTGAGCGACATCGAGATCACCTTCGCGGAGATGCCCAAGCTCAGCAACTACGAGAAGGTGGTCATCAACCAGGACGTCCTGGCCTGCAGCTACATGATGCGGCTCCAGTTCCTGGTCAAGAACCTGCCGTCCCACTGGGCGCTGGCCGGCACCGCCCGCTGATGAAGGGGGCCTTCGGCCCCCCATCCCCCCGGACTCCGTTCACCCCCTTCTGGTCCTTCTCCCTCGCGGAGCTACTCCGATGCCCTTCAACGCCATCCCCGTCCTCGACGGCGCCATCACCGACACCTTCTCCCAGGCGGGGCAGGCCGCTCGCCTCGGCGAGCTCCGCTGGGTCCCGAAGGAGAAGCTCACCAAGGAGCTGTCCTCCTACGCATCTGGCTTCGAGGGGACCGGTGTCATTGTCCGCTTCGTCAAGGCCACCGCGGCCGCTGGCCTCACCATCGGCCAGCTGGCGCGGAGCACCATGTCGAGCGGCGCCGGCCTCTACAACGTCAAGTCCTGCGACGCCGCCGGTGTCGCCAGCCCCCGGGAGATCCAGGGGGTCGCCGTCGGCACCGTCGCCCAGAACTACTACGGCTGGGTCATCTGCTGGGGTCCCTGTCGGCCGCTCAGCGCCGACGGTGGCATCGTCGCTCTGGAAGCGCTGTCGAGCCACACCAGCGGGCAGGTCGACACCAACCCGGCCGACGGGACCGAGGGGCGGATCGGCATGGCGCTCGAGGATGACGGTGCCACCGGCGAGGCCTTCTGGGCGTTCCTCGACGTCCTGTAGTCCGCCTTCGGTGAGAGGGCAGGGAGCCTCCCGGTGTAGCAGCCGGGGGGCTTCTTCTATTTCTGGTAGACCCGCTGCGCGCGGTGATAGGCTGGGCCATCGGAGGCAGAGATGCTCATCAGCCCCTCGCTCGGATCCCTGCGGGAAACCGCGAACACGCTGAGGGCGCGGCGCTCTACCGGACCCGTGTCCAATGAGAAGTTCCGCACCGCGGCCATGGCCGCGCTGGCGGAGATGATCACGGATCTGCCGCAGCACTTCATCTCGTCCGTCGTCCACCTCAACACCATCCCGGACGTCAGCAGCAGCGCCAGCGACGTTGGCGCCCTGATCGAGCCGACGGACGACCTGTGGGTGATGCGGCTGACCACCTCGGCGGGGGCTGCACTGAGCACGTCGACGCTGTCGTGGCGCCCGACCACGGACGGCACCTGGGAAGGGGTCATGTGGATCGAGGTCAAGCGCGCGAACGGCGCGTGGGCCCGGGTCCAGACGCGAGAGTGGTGGTTCGACGACGGCGAGTACTACGTGAGCCTATGGTCCCCCTGGCCCTGGCCGGGCGACGCGGGGGCGGGGTTCACCATCTACCAGGATCGCCTCTGGCTGCCCGGCCGTCTGGTCGAGGCCAGGGCCCCGCTGCGGCTCTACCGCCCTGGAGCCGCCTTCGAGGTGGTGCACCGCGCGAACGAGGAGGCGGCTCGGCGGAGCGGCGCAGGCGATCTGCACCAGGGCAGCGGTCTGCCCTCTGCGTTCTGGAAGAGCGGGAGCTTCGCGCTGGACCCGCCCACGCGGGCGCCTGTCATCACGCAGCTCAGCGCTGGCGGGGGCTACACCTGGCCGGGCCCGGTGCAGGAAGGGAAGTGGAAGTTCTACTTCACCTACGCCATGGGCTACAGGGACGTCTACTGGAACAACAGCGTCCGCGGCGTGCGGGATCCAGTGTGGGAGTCGCTGCCGTCCCCGGCCAGTGCCGTGTTCGACCAAGCGTCGTCCCACGGGAGCATCGCCATCCGCTGCGTCAACATCGACTACGAGGTCAACTTCGACTTACCCGCCGCGAAGCGGTACGGGCACAGCGGCTTTCGGATCCGGGTCTACGCCCAGCGCGTCGCCATCAGTGAGGGGGCCACCCCGGCTGCGGTCGATGAGGCGTCGCAGACCCACCGCCCTCTGCTGCTGGCGGAGATCCAGCCGTATCTGGCCAACGTCCGCGGGGTCGACGCGGAGTACATCTGGAACGGCAGCGTCATCCCGGACCCGTCCCGCCCCATGCCGCGCATCGCACAGTACGACGGGATCCAGCTCAACCTGCGCCCGGACCAGCGGTACGAGTTCGACATGGAGGCGGCGCTGCTGGCGCACGAGCTGGTGGATGACGCCGACGCCGTTCCGCTCCACGCTGACGCCATGCCGGCGCTGTTCCACCTCACGATGGCTTGGTACGCGCTGGCGGACGGCCTCGACTGGGACACGGAGCGGCTGCACCGGCTCCGCTACGAGGAGCAGAAGCGCAAGTTCCGGGCGTTGCGAGAGGGTGACGTCGACTACATCGACTTGATGCGGTATGATGCACAGGGTGCAACCCTGGGAGCGATGTCCCACGGGGTCATCGCACCGTTCACCGAGCAATGAGGAAGCATCCGATGCCCATCCACATCCCCCGTCCCAACCTGGGCGACGTCCTGGTCCGCGAGCGCGAGCTCACCCGCATGCCCAAGGCGCAGCCGCAGATCGAGGAGGCCACGGTCATCTCCCGCGTCTACCCCAAGGGGTCCGACCCCGACGGCTACATGTGGCAGGTGTCGCTCCACTCCTTGCTGGAGGGGGGCATCGTCCCGTTCGATGGGGGGTCGGTCAAGTCGCAGCCCCGCACGGCCGGTGACTGGCGCCCCGCCGACTGGATCTTCTACGACAACGGCCTCCCTGTGTTCGACACCAAGGGCAAGCTGATGAAGAAGAGCGGCAACATCCAGTTCGATGGCGTGCCGTGCTGGGGTCCCCCCTACTGGTGCGACGGCAAGCCCTACCGCGGCCCCGTGGACGACGAGACCGTGAAGGAGAAGCAGATCATCGTCGCGCGCTTCACCGAGCCGCCCCCGACGCCGGCGCCGTCGCGCACCCAGCTCTCCGTCGGGGCCTGACGGATGGCGCGACGTGGCATCGCTGGCGACCTGGTCGTCGGAGCCAATGCCTTCGGGCAGGGGTTCGTCCGCGTCGACGTCAACGAGCTCTCGCAGGACGGGGGGGCCCGTGCCCGCAGGATCCGCAACCTCACCCCCACGACCGAGGGGGACCTGCGCAGCGCGCGCGGCCCCACGCCGCTCGAGATGGATCGGGGCGAGGGCTACTTCTCCTTCGGCAGGATCCATGGCATCTTCCACTGCAACCACCTGGGTGGCAAGGTGGGCCACACCTACGTGCGAGCCGGCACGAAGCTGTACCGGCACGCGGGCTGGGCGCGGAGTTGGGAGGAGATCTACTCGGGGCTGAGCGACGATCACACCCCTCGGGCGCCGGACCAGTGGGCCATCATCAACGACATGGTCATCTGGTCCAACGGCATCGACCAGCCGCTGCGGATCCACCGGAACGGTAAGGTGCAGCCCCTGGGCTTCGGCACGGTGCCTTCTGCCCCCCGCGCAGAGGGGCCGCGGTCGCCGTCGACGGGCAACACCGCGCAGATCTACACCGGCGGGCGCGGCAGCTACCACGAGAACAGCCTGGCCTACTCCTGGCGCGGGGTGGTGGGCACCATCGGGGAGTACCTGGACGCCCGTGACGCCGTGCTGCGGGAGGGCCTGTGGGTGTGGGCGGCGCAGTTCGAGGACGACTACGGTGACTTGAGCGCGATGAGCCTGCTGTCCAACCCGGTCACGTTGACGACGCAAGCGACGAAGCTGGCGGTGTGGACCGGCGGGAAGACGGAGTACTGCGAGGCGGATCAGATCGAGGATCTGACTCGGCAGTTCGCCGTCTTCGCCACGGGCAGGCCTCCGAGCCACGGCAGGTACGTCAGGCTCTACCGCAGCGTGGATCGGAAGAACAACGGTGACCTGCAGCTTCGCCTCGTGGCGCGGATCCCGGGGCGGCGCTTCTTCGTCTACCCGGACAACGTCCCGGACGCGGAGCTGGGGGGCGCCGCTACCTCCGTCATCCCTGTCCCCACCTTCCACGCCATGTGCACCTACGGGGGGCGGCTGGTCGTGGCCGATGGCCCTCGGGTGCTCATCTCCCAGCCCGGCTTCCCCGGCACCTTCGTGGTCCAGGTCTACCCGGATGCGGGGGGTGCTGCCATCACCGCGGTGGCCGACCACGCGGGGCGGTTGCTGGCCTTCACCGAGTTCGCCGTCTACGACATCACCCAGCTCGACCAGCCCCCCGTTCCTCTGGCGCAGGGCATCGGCTGCGTGGCGATGGACTCGCTGCGGGCGCTGCCGAGTGGCAACCTCGTCTGGCTCAGCTACAGCGGCTTCTACGCGCTCGGCGTCGAGGGGCCTCCCCGCCCCATCTCGAACGAGATCTCGGGGCTCATTGAGACCCGGCTGCCGAAGAGCGCGCTGTGCCAAGCGTCCGCGACCGTCGCGCCGGAGGTGGGGGAGTACCGCTGCGCTGTGACCCCAGCGGGCAGCCACGACAACGCCATGATCCTGGCGTTGAACGACAAGGGGTGGCGCGAGTACGTCTTCGGGGTCTCCTTCATCGCGCTCACGACCACGAAGGACCCGAGGCTGTACTGCGTGGCTGGGGTCTACGAGCCGAGTGAGGCCCGCTACAACGTCATGGTGATGGACCGGGAGGACACCAGCTACGACCCGCCGCTGCGGGACTCGGTCTACGCCGGCCCCCGCATCCGCTTCGACGAGATAGGCGTCCGTGAGGCGACGGTCGAGCAGGTGGTCTTCATCTTCGTCGACGAGCGCAGTGGGCCGGGCACTGCGGCGGATCTCGACGATGACGCGGGCATCGTCGCGCGGTTCTACATCAACGGTGACTACGACAACGCCATCGGCGACGCTGTGACTCTGCGCGGTGTCGGCAGGGACGACGGCAGCGGGGTCGGAGACGACTTGCTCGGCAAGCTCACCGTGGGGGAGGGCAAGGTCCACGCGGCCCGCACCTACGCGCGCGCCGTGTTCACCTCGCTGTTCCTGCAGAACGTCCGGGACTGGAGCTTCACCCTCACCTGCACCGAGCCATCCCGCATGCGGCTGGTCGCTTTCGCCTTCCTCCCAACCACGCCGGCGGGGGATCGGGCAGCGCTCACCCACGTGGCGGGGCCGACGGACTTCTGATGCCCTCTGGCTACCTCAAGCAGCGCCGTCGCTACGACAACGGAGACACCTCCGACGTCGACAGCCTCAACCTGGATCTGCAGGATGTGGCTGCGCGCCTCGGTGGCAGGCTCGACCAGCACAACTTCATGCAGAATGACCTCGGTGAGAGCGACATCGAGAACAGCGCGTACCAGGAGTGGTACCTGGTCTCTGTCCCGGTGGACCACGCGGCCGCCCACAACACCCAGGGGCCGCAGTCGGCTGCGACCGACGCGATGGACGTGCCCCTGGATGGGGACTGGCACGTGGTCAGCTCCTGTCAGCTCGAGCTCGTGACGGGGGAGTGCGTCGTAGTGGTCCGCGCTTCTGCGGTGTGGGCCTCCTTCCCCCACGAGATCAGCTGGAACCCAACGACGGGGGAGGACGAGTACGACCGCCCCCGCCCGGTGTTCGGGCTGCGCATCGGGGGGGCGGTGCACATGCCTGCGATCACGGGGCTGATGCACACCTCGGACGTGCCACCTGTGCCGGTCCGGCTGAGCAACCCGAAGGCGTTGACTACGCTGCTGGGCACGGGGCACCTGAAGGCGATCCAGGCGTACTCGGAGGGCAGCCCCTTCTGCCACGTGCGGCTCAAGTGGAGCATCCCGCTGCCGGCGGGGGTTCACGGAGCCGAGTTCGTCGTGCGCGCAGCGCAGAACATGGCGCCACTGCGGGAGGCGCTGGCGATCGACGCCGCGCTGAAGGTCTACACCCGGAAGATGCTCACGCGGGTCATCCCCCGCCAGGCTCCTTCGGGGGGCAGTAGCGCGAACGTGGCCGTACCTGCGTGGGAGAGCGGTGACACCTTCAGTCGGAGTAGCTACCGCGACGACCGGCTGCAGCCTCTGGTCGGCGCCAGCAACGCCATCACCAGCGGGATGGTTGCGCGGGCTGCGTTCAACCACGCACATCTTCCGTCATCGCTGAAGCGGGTCGACGTGGTGCCGTTCGTCATGGCGGCGGCGGAGTACTGCGAGGCGCAGTACCCCGGCTGGGGCAGCTCGACTCCCGCTGGCGCTCGGACAGGCGCCACCGGGTGGTGGCAGATCGACGACGCAGGTGTCAAGCTCGAAACGAGCGGCGCTGCTTGGGCCACGACCAGCGACGGCAGTGGGCTCATCCACGTGCTGGCCGATGTCGGGCTGACCGACATCCGCCGGGGCACGGGGGTGGGCCTCGGGATCGACGAGAACGAGTCCGCGCTGTTCGCGCTCGGCTACCACGATGGCACCAACTGGGTGATACTGGAGGGCACCATCTCACCAGTGGCAGCCGGCCCGAAGATCGTCGGTGCCGGCCCGGCTCTCCTCGAGCAGCTCGTGGTCGAGCGCAATGTGGCGCTGGAGGGGTGGATCGACATGCGGGGGGTGGGCGAGGGCCTTGGCCTCGACATCACCAAGTTCGGCGTATTCGTCAGCTCGATGTGCTACACGTCGGCGACGGTGCCCCGGGTGAAGTGGCGGAACGCCACGCTCACCGTGATGCACTTCGGCATGTACTGAGGGAGGTGCTGCGCGATGGCCACGATCTCCACCCCCTACGGGAGCGGCATTACGGACGGGCCCACGCTGGACGTGGCAGGGCTGAACGCGGACTTGACGGCGGACGCCCTGCTGCCGACCCGCCGCGGCGTGCTGAGCGAGCCCAACGGTGGCATCGAGGCGGCCAACCTGGACGCTTCCTTCCTGGTGACTCAGGAGATGATCCAGCCTGGAGAGGTCGCGGACAGCTACTCCTACGGGTACCACCGCCGCCTCGACTACTTCTCCGATCTGGCCCCCGACCTGAGCGTGGAGCGGTACATCCCGCTGGCGTTTGGGGCTGCCACCGTCGAGCTGCCGTACGACTGCAGCCTGCTCCTGTTCGATCTGCACGTCTTCCACTCTCAGTGGCGGCTGTGGCGGCGGTACGACCAGGAGCAGGGGGGCAGCTTCATGTCGGCGGAGATCATCACGCGGATCCGCGTGAACGGCATGGTCAAGCAGGAGACCCGGCGGCCGCACGCGCCGACGGTCTACATCAGCGCCGCTCAGAGCTTGGCGGGCGCGGGGCACTACGACCGCTTCGAGCACTACGCTGCCGGCACCCTGTCGCAGCACTACGCGATGAAGAGCCCAAGCGCTGGGGTCTACGACATCAGCATCGAGGTCTTCCTCGGGATCCCCACTGCATCGGCCGGCGACCAGCTCAAGTGGCCGTTCGCCTACAGCACCACGCACAAGGGGGACACGACGAGCACAACCAGCGGCGACTGCTATGTCTTCTCCCGCTTCTCGACGGGAGCAGTGGGCATCAGCTACGACTACTGGAAGTAGGCACGCGCGTGCGAGCGCAAGCCGCTGCACCTCCTGCGTGGTAGCTTTTCCCCATGCCTAACAACCTCGACACCAAGCTCGTCTCGGGCATGCAGAACGCCGGCCAGGCCATGGGGGACAACCCCGACCTGACGGGGCAGATCACCGGGCTCACCACCAAGGCGATCTACTCGGCGCTCGACCCGAACGCGAGGTCTGCCCGCGCCGCCCGGCGCAGCATGCGCCTGCGGCTCGACCGCGGTGCGGGCGCGCTTGGGCTCGATCGGGGACAGCGCATGGCCATGAGCGAGGACGCCATCCGCGCGGCCCAAGCGGCCCAGGCGCCGACCGTGGACGAGATCCAGCGGGCGGGGGCGGCCAAGGGGGGCGGGCTCGGTTCGGGGGCGGCGCAGCAGGCGGTGAACACTGCGACGCTTCAGGCGGCGGCTCAGGGCGGGGAAGCCGCGAGCCAAGCCAACGTCGAGAGCCAACGGCTCGCCGAGGCGAACTACAACCGCTACTACGACATCATCAACAACCAGGCCATCCGCGGCGCCGACCAGGCGCAGGAGGCGGGCTACGTGACAGGCAAGGCCGTGAGCACCGTCATCCGCAGCTACGCTGGGGGTGGCCTCGATCCTGCCAGCGCCCAGCAGCTGATGGGCGTCGCCGGCGGCGTAGCCTGAGCCTGAGCGAAGGGGGAGCGACGATGGCAACCGGAAGCGGAAGCAGCAGCAGCCGAGGGTCTCGGGCAATGACGGCGTACGACAAGCGGGAGGCGGCGTACTCGCCCTCCTACCTGCCTGGGTACGACCAGCTCATGACCCCGCTGGACCCAGCCAAGCCGTACGGCACCTACGCCCAGCGCATGCTCGGGCTGGGCACGATGGTGCGCGCGTCGGCCCCCCCGGGGCAGGAGGACGAGGCCGCCAAGATCGAGGCCGCGCTGCTCCGTACCTACCGCGAGCTCTACCACGAGCAGCGGGTGTGGGACACGGAGATGGCGAAGCGCTTCAGCGCCGAGCGCATCAACATCCTGAGCTCGCAGACCCAGATGCTGGGGAACTACCTGCAGCTCGAGAGCACCATCATCAGCGAGGGGGCGCAGAACAGCCGGAACGCGCTTCAGGTCTACGGCAGCCTGCAGGAGAACCTCGCGAACAACATGCGCGAGCTGGCGCAGATGTCGACCATGTACGCGTCCGACATCGTCGCGCAGGTGGCAGAGGCCGCGCGCCAGGCCAGCGACGACGGGGGCATGAGGCGCCTCGCCGCCTTCAACGAGTTCACCCGGCTCATGACCGAGACGCGGGAGGGCAACGTCCGAGGCCTGCCGCTGTGGAACACCTGGAACCAGCTCAACGACGAGTACCGCTTCGATGAGATCATCGACGGTACCGACGCGTCGGTGCAGCTGGAGCCGTCCCAGCGTGATGCCATGCGGAACATCCGCACCATGGCGAAGTCGGCGAAGTCCTCGGTGGACGCTGCCACGGTCGATGTCGACGAGCAGATGTCCCGGCTGAAGCTGATCGCGCAGCAGATGGCGGGCGGCGCCGTGTCCCCCGAATACGAGCAGGCGGTCCACGACACCATCAAGCAGATCCAGGATCTCGCCGTCGCCACGACCGGGGTGGAGCCCTCGGTCGCTTCGATGGAGGTCGGGGAGTACCTGCGCCAGAACGCGGGTTGGCGCCGCACCGAGGACATGCTGGGCTACCTGGCCGACCGGGTCAAGGGGGGCGGGAGCGGCGCGGCCGGGGTCGGCAAGGCGGACAAGGTGCAGCCGGAGCTGCAGCTCATGGCCGCGGCGATGGCGTCCCCCCAGTTCCAGGAGTGGGCCGCCGACCAGGGCTACAAGCGGCTGGGACGCGCGTGGCGGGACGAGGAGGGCCAGCTCCACTACATCCCGGCCAAGCAGGACCGCATCGCCGTGCTCGACTTCGTGCGCGAGCAGTGGCGGCATGGAGCCGACGGCTACCGCGTGGTCCCGCGTGGGACCGGCGAGATCATCACCCTGACGGTGAACGAGCCCCCGACCCCCGAGGCGGTCGAGGCGGTGCGCCAGCTCGATGGGCGCTTCGCGATGGTGAACGGGTCCTACATGACCCCGGACGCGGTGAAGGAGGCCCGAGAGGGACTGCGGCGCGAGGCCATGCGGCAGCTCGACACGATGGAGAGCAAGACCGGTGGTACGCGGCTGTTCTTCGCCAGCTCCGCGGGGCAGCAGCTCGCGTGGTACGACGGCAAGATCTACCGCATGGATCAGATCGAGGGGGGGTTCCACCTGGTGCCGCTGGCGGACGGCAAGGGGGAGGCAGCTCCGATGCCCCAAGGGCTCCGGTGGGTCCCCATCAAGCAGAAGAACGGCCGTCCGGTGGCCAGCGGAGATCTGCCCACGCTCGAGATCGGCTACGGCACTGTGGCGCCCGGCACCGAGGCGGTGTCTCTCGACGACATCCGCGCCATCGACGCGGCCAAGCTCAAGCTGAGCCGCGGGGTGGGCGACGAAGACCTGGCCGCGCTGGGGATCAGCTTCACCGACCGGCCGCCGAAGGGGCGGAGCTACCAGGTCACGGGGGAGCGCCTGATGAAGGAGGCGTCCGACCCCGCCGGCTCCGTTCGGATCCGGGGTGAGGGCGCGAGCGGTGTCATGATCGACGAGAACGGCGTCGAGCACAACTACGGCCCGGGGGTGATGCGCTTCGAGGCGGGTCGCTACGAGGTGTCCGACGTGCACCGGGCGCGGGCCGATCGGGGCTTCGCCTCGGCGTACTACCAGCGGGCGAGTGCCCGCGCGACCCAGACCGGGCGCGACATCGTCAACCGCGACGCGCGGGACTCGGCGGAGTACGCCGCGCAGATGTCGGCGGAGGCCGCTGCGGTCGAGCCCGGTGAGACCCTGGAGGAGGCAGCCGACCGCGAGCTGGCGATCCAGTCGGCGAAGTTCAAGCGGGGCCAGCTCCAGGCCGACATCGAGCGGCTGACGCAGGAGGAGGAGCGGCTGGCGAGCATGGAGGGGGTCGAGTCGCAGGAACAGGCGGACGCCAACGCGGTGGCGGCGCAGCGTGCGCGAGATCGACGCACGGCGCTGGAGCAGGAGCTCATCGACACTGGCGCCTTGGTGGCGAAGGCCGAGGTGCAGCAGGACCCCAACGTCGTTCGGGTCAACGCGGAAGCGCGCGACATCAAGAAGCGAGCGATGGACGCCGAGATCCTGGCTCAGGATGCGGAGTCCGCTGCGAGCGAGGCGGAGGCTCGTGCAGCGCAGCTGCGGGAGGGCCTCACACAGCCGGAGGCGGGGGCTGCGCCGGGCCGAGGGGGGCGAGAGGGGAGTGACCCCGCGTCCCGCGCTGCGGGCGAGGCGTCTGCCAGGGCGGCCGCGCTGCGCGAGGCGGCGACGGCGGCGCGGGCGACGGCGGACCGCACGAAGCGGGAGTACGTCGCCAAGCGCGATGCCGCCGCCGCCTTCGAGCGGGTGAAGCTCAGCCAGAAGGGCTACGGCGCGCTCCGCGAGGAGGACATCCAGTTCGCCCAGCAGGAGGCCCAGATCGCCAAGGAGGGGGAGGGTGCGCCCCCGGAGCCCGAGCGCGGTCCGGCCGCGGCGGCGGGGTACGCCGCTGGTCGCGCGGCCGCTGGGCGGGAGGGGCGTGGCCCCGAGGGAGCGAAGGAGGACGTCGTTGGCCGCACCGGCCCGGAGGACAAGCGGGAGCCCGGCAAGGCCGCGGCGGCCGCTTCGAGCGAGGCCGCCGACTACGAAGCCGACATGAAGCGGCAGGAGAAGCAGAAGGAGGAGACCCGCGGGGATGTGAAGCCGCGGCAGTACGCTCACCCTGGCGAGGTGATGGCACCGGCGGTTGCGGCTGCGCCGGCGGCTGCGGCTGCGCCAGCAGCACCGAGGGCAGCGATCGGTCCGAAGAACCGCCGGGCCATCCTCGATGAGCGCCAGCGGGTCGTCACCGAGCAGGCGATGCGCAGCGGGCGGGGTGCGGCGGCGATGCGCGGCGCCGGAGGCAGGGCCGACCGGGGCAGCCTGCTCCGGGGCGAGCCTGAGCTGGCCCCCTCCGTCCCCAAGATCCCCGTACTGGCGGAGCTCGACGACAACAAGTTGGTCGATCTACCCGACTGATGCCGTGAAGGAGGAAGCGATGGCAATCATCCGAGAAGACGGCAGCCAAGGCCGCTATGTGCAGCGTGCGGTTCCCCGTACTGCGGCGGAGGCGCCTACGCCCGTCGAGGAAGGCGAAGCCGGAGGGGGATCGGGCAGCGAGCCCGCTGTGAAGTCGGCCAGCGAGGCGGCCCAGACTACCTCCGAAGCTGCACAGGCGAAGGCGGCCGCGGCCGCGGCGGCTGCGAAGAAGAAGCAGACGACGGGGGGGCGCGCCGCGGCGCCGTGGGACGACGAGGCCATCGCGGCCGCGCGGCGGCGGATCGCCTACGAGAACTCCATGACGGGGAACCGCCGAGGGGGCACGATTCATGTTCGCAGGGGGTGGCGCGCTGCGAGGAAGGGGCTGTCCGCGGACCACACCTACAACACCCTGGGCCCCAAGGGCAACGTGATGCCAGAGCTGGGCCCTACTGAGAAGAGGAAAGAGGAGCGCGAGGAGTAGGTCGTTGCGCGGGCAGCCTCGTGCTACGCTTGAGCGATGCCGACCCCCACTCCCACGCCCGACAAGCTGACCGAAGAAGACCTGGCTCCGTTCGGGGATCTCTTCGGTCCACCCCCCGCTGCCCCTCCGGGCACGAAGAAGCTGCCGGCCACGAGCGCCGGCGGGCCAGTGATGGTGGACGACGCCCACCTCAAGGACGTCAACCCGAAGGTACCGGAGCCGAAGGCGAAGGAGCCGAAGGCGAAGGCCGCGGAGCCGGCGCCGAAGGCGAAGGCCGCGGAGCCGGCGCCGAAGGCGAAGGCCGCGGAGCCGGCGCCGAAGGCCCCGGAGCCGAAGCCCGCGGAGCCCGCGCCGAAGCCCGCGGAGCCCCCGAAGGCGAAGGCCGCGGAGCAGCTGGAGTCGGCCGAGGAGACGCTGCCCCCCACCTCCCGCCCGCTGCCCCCCACCGACGAGGTGGCGGCTGCGCGCGCCGCGCTGGAGCCGCTGAAGCAGAAGGCCACCGAGGAGCGCGTCGCCGCCACTGCTGCGGACCAGCGCAGCCAGGCCGACGCGTTGGAGCTGCGCCGCTTGCTGGACGGTGCGGTCATGCTCTACGCCCCGTACAGGAGCGCGGTGGAGCGGGAGCAGGCGGCCGCCACTCCAGAGATGGGGATGCCTATGCCCTCCCTGCTGTCCGGCGGGGCGGCGCTCCGGTCGGCAATGGCGCTGGGCTTCGCCGCCGCCGCGCGCACGGGAGACCCGAAGGTCTACAAGGGCTTCGAGGCCGCCGCCGTGCTGAAGCACATCGGTCGGATGAAGCGCGAGGCCGAGGCGGGCGGTGGCAGCGCGCCCTACATGAGCCCGAGCGAGTACTGGGCAGCGGCCCGCGCGTCCGGTGTTCCGCTGGAGCAGATGCTCCGCGAGATCGTGATCGACAACAAGCGCGTCGACGACGTCATCGACGACGCTGTCTCTCGCAGCCAGGACCCTCGCGTCAAGGCGATCCTGCTGCGGGCGAAGGCGCAAGGCGCCGGGCAGCAGCAGCAGCGCAGCGCGATCGACAAGGTCGTCGACGTCGCCAAGGCCCCGCTGGGCGTGCTCGCTCCAGGACCGTCTGAGGCGAGCAAGGCGGAGGCCGCAGCGAAGAGCCAGGCAGTGCGGGCCGAGGCTGCGGCGAAGGCAGGGCAGCTGGAGCGGGCCGCTGCCATCGAGGCGACGGGGAGCGTGCGCCAGCGGGCCAAGATCGCCGACGCTGGGATCCGCGAGATGTACGCCGCGATGAGCGGGGACGCCGATGAGCTCGCCGACGCCAGCCGGGAACGCGAGGAGGCGGAAGCCAAGTACCGGCGGCTCCACGGGGGCCGCATGGCGGCGTCCCTGCGCGAGACGACGCTGCGGGATTGGACCGGCACCCAGGCCACCTCTGGCGTCATGGGCGTCTCGGAGCGGGATCCGGACGTCGACTTCGACAGCGCCCAGGCTCAGGCGACGGCCATCACGCTGCTGCGGGAGATGATGCCTCCCGAGGCGCGAGACCTGAGCGACGACGAGCTGGTGATGGCTGCGCCTCAGAAGTCCCCGCTGGTGCAGAGCTTCGTCCAGGCCACGCGCTTCGCCGGGGGTCACCGTGGGTGGATCGAGCAGCGCGCCGACGCGATCCAGCGCGCCAAGTCTCAGGCGCTGACGCGAGAGGGGAAGAACCCCGCCGAGGCATACGGGCCCGGGATGCGGGCGGATGCCGTCGCAGAGGCTGTGAGGGAGGCGACGGTCTTCCGCGTCGTGGGGCTGTGGGGGGGCCCGCTGATCATCAACCTGGCCCAGCTCACCGGAGAGCAGGCGCAGCGTGGAGAGGAGATCTCCCTGGCTGACGCCATGAAGGCGCAGGTCGAAATCGTCGGGCTCGACCGCAACGGCGTGGTCATCTACCGCCAGGAGTCGGTGCCGTCCTGGCTGTTCGGGCTGGCCGACATGCCGATCCAGGCGGCCATGGCCTACTACGAGGTGGCGAAGGAGAACGTCACGGGCGAGCGAGACAACGCCGACGCGGAGCGGAACTGGTACGACATCGGCCAGAAGTTCCGCAGCAACGTCGCTCGCCGGCACGGCTTGCTCGATCTCGCCATCGAGACGGGGGTGTTCACCGACGAGAACACGGCAGTGATCCCGGTCGACCAGGACAGCCCGTGGCATCCGTACGCCAAGGCCACGGAGCAGCTCGCCCTGGGCGGGGCTGCGGTCGTCGCGACGATGCTGGCTCCCGACATGTTCATGGTCGCGGGGGGCGTCGGGGGGTCTGTGCGCGGGGCGATGGCGACCCGCCGCGCGGCCAAGGTCGCGGAGGGGCTGAAGTCCGCGTCGACGCTGCTGCGCGAGGCCCACGCTCTGGGCGAGGCGGGCAAGATCGACGAGGCGGTGGCTGCGCTGCGCAAGGCCGAGGCCATCGAAGTGGCGCTGCGGAAGTCCAACCCGGAGATCATGCGTGCGGTCGACCGCGCTGACGTGGCGGCCTACGAGAAGGCCACCGCCGACGGCGGCGCGGTGGCGGATCTCCGCACCCGGAAGGAAGCGGGCGGTGTCCTGCCTGGTGCGCTGGGCAAGGAGGCCCAGACCCTGCACCCCGGCATGCGGGTCGACGCGCTGAAGCAGGGGGAGGCGGTGGATGACGCCGCCGACTTCCCTCACCTGTTCAACTACGCCAACCCCCTGCAGGACGCGGCCAAGCTCAGCCCCGAAGACCTCGCCCAGGCAGGGCGTCGCCACGCGGCGGCGAAGGTGGTGGGCGAGGAGGGCAACAAGCTCCGAGCCAGCGCTGCCAAGATCAAGGACCCTGCGGGCCGGGAGGAAGTGCGGCTCTTCATCGAGGAGCAGCTCGCCATCATCCAGGACAAGGCGGCGCACGGGATCGACAAGACGACGATGCAGAAGGAGCTGCGTGACGCCGTCGCGGCCCGGTTCGTCGGCGACGACAACAAGCCGCTGCGGGAGGGGCTCTACAAGAAGCTCACCGGCTTGGGGGGGCGCGCGGTCGAGGCGGCTGAGAAGGCCGACCCGCTGGACCCTGTGCGGGCCATCCTGGGCAACATCGCGTCGCGCGCCGAGGGGCACGAGGTCATGGCGAACGCCTCGAAGAAGGCGCTGGGCATGACCACGAACCTGCTGAAGGAGGGCAAGTACGCGTCGGAGGCCAGCATCCTGCGTGCCATCGCCCAGGACGCCGCCGACGCAGCAGGCATCGAGGATGCCACCGCGCGTGCAGTCTTCATCGAGAAGCGGATCAAGCAGTGGCAGAAGGCGCTGTCGACGGGCAAGCCGATCGATGTTGTCGGGCGGCGGATCACCATCGACGACGTGGTGCGGGAAGACACCCTGGTGCGCCAGCGGGTGCGCGACGGGCTCACCCCACAGCAGGCCATGGACGAGTGGCGCGCGAAGGTGCCCGGCAAGGTCGAGGCCGCGGCTGCGCCGAAGGGGCCGGAAGGGTCGAAGGGGCCGGAAGGGTCGAAGGAAAGCGGAGAGGACTACGCCGAGCGCCCGACCGTGGTGGAGAAGAAGCCCGCTGCCGCTCCCGACCCCGATGTGGAACGCCCGACCGAAGTGGACCGGGACACCGTGGTGGTGCCTGCGGCGGACTCAACCCAGGGCCGCGCCCGCGCTGCTGCCACGCCGGAGTGGACTCCGGAGCGGACCCAAGCGGTCGCTCCCGACGACGACAGCACCGCGGCTCGCATCGCCGGGCTGAAGCCGAAGGAGCCGACGGACGCCGCCTTGCCTCGGTGGCAGCGGGTCTCGCCTGCTCGAGGGCGGGGCGAAGCTGCGATGAAGGGGGATGGCCCCCAGGCGTGGGCTCCGGGCAAGGAGCCGGCGGAGCCGGCGCCTGCTGCGCCAGCGGCTGCGGCTGCGCCAGCAGCGCCGAAGGCGGCGCCGAAGGCGGCACCCCCCGCCGAGCCCCCGCCCGCGGCAGCGGCAGCGGCGGCAGCTGCGCCTGCCTCCACTCCGGCGCCGAAGGCCGCGCCCGCGGCAGTGGCGCCCGCGCCGAAGCGCGAGCGACCCCCCACGCGGAAGGAGAAGATCCAGGCATCGGCGAAGAAGCTGATGGACGCTTCGGTGGCGTCGCCCACGAACGAGGGCATCGCGTCCGCGGACGACTTCAACGAGGCCATGGCCATGGTCCTCAAGGATCTCGGCTACGACGACGACGTCATCCAGGCGGTCGCCCACGGCAAGACCGATGTCGTCGTCTCCGGTAAGATCAAGAGCCCCCGCGCGCTGCGGAACCAGGTGCGGGACCTGCTGGATGAGGCATACGCTGCCGCTGGCATCGAGCGGCCCCCCCGGCTGGTGCAGACCGCGCAGGGCGACTGGCTGGAGTACGCCGACGGCACCCGCCTGAACTGGCTGCCGAAGGAGGAGCGAGCTGCCGCTCTGGCGGGGCTGAGCGAGGATGCCGAGGAAGTCGCCGACGTGGCGGACGTGGCCGAGGAAGTCGCGGACGTGGCCGAGGAAGTCGCGGACGTGGCCGAGGATGCGCCCAAGGTGGCGGCCGCCCCCGAGCCCGCTGCGGCGCCGGAGCCGCTGCCGGAGCCGCTGCCGAAGGCGGAGGCGGCGCCTGCTGCGCCTGCTGCGCCTGCGCCTGCCGCGCCTGCTGCGCCTGCTCCCCCCCGGGAGAAGATGACGGTGCCGGAAGAGTGGGCCGCGGAGCAGCTGGGCTTGGAGCACATCGACGACTTCGACGCGAAGAGCGCCACTCCGGAGGACTTGTCGGGTCTGGGCGGAGCCTACAACCAAGCGAAGGAGATCGGCGACGCCGAGACCGCGCTCTACCTCGAAGGGCTGATCATCGAGGCGGTGGACAAGATCGCCGACATGGCCGACCCGGGTGACATGGGCGGTCTGCTCCTGAAGGTCGACAGCGACAAGCTCGTGCGCAGCCTGCGCTTCTACGCTGACCACAGCGTGACCGACCCCAAGAAGCTGCAGAACGTAGCCGATGCCATCGAGGGGTATCGAGGGTTCAAGCACCAGTCCTCCCCCGAGGTCGCCGCGGCCATGGCCGACGCCCGTCGCGCGTCGAAGGCGGCTGCGGCTGCGCCCCAGCAGGTCGGCCTCCCCCTCCCTGCGCCTGCGGCTGCGCCGGCAGCGGCAGCAGCGTCGCGCCCCCACATCGCCCAGGTCGGTGCGGCCGAGGCGAAGAAGATCATCAACAGCGCCTCCCTCGACCAGCTCGATGAGCTGTTCCACGAGGAGGCGTCGCGCGGCACCAAGGCTCGCAAGGGGGTGGTGTCGGCCATCGACCAGCGCCGGGCGGCGCTGCAGGCCGAGGCCGGGCTGCCTGTGACGGAGTCCCCCGTGCTCGAAGCCCCGAAGCCGGTGAAGGAGCCGAAGCGGGCGGCGCCGCCGAAGCCGGTGTTCACCGAGCAGCAGCAGAACTTCCTCGACAAGGTGCGGCAGGGTCGGGCCACGTCGCGGGCGATGGAGGAAGAAAGACTCAAGGCGAAGAACGCGGGCGACGTCGCGTACCTCAAGGCAATGATCGAGGCGGAGGCCAACGTGCCGGGGAGGGCCTCGGTCAAGCGGAAGCTCGACAACGACCTCGACGTGGTGCAGACCCGCAAGGCGCTGAAGTTCGACGCTGCGCTGCTCTCCGAGGCGCCGGACGCCGTGAGCCCCCGCCGGGCCCAGGCCTCGGCGGCGCGGGAGCTCGACGACCTGCTCGACCAGGCGAGCGACGCCGCGGCCCAGGTGCTGACCCCTGAGGCCAACCGCGGGCGGACCGGCAACGTGATGCGGAGCGCGCTGGAGTCCACGCTGGCCACCCGCGGCACGGGCGGGGTCGACGCGGTCGAGCTGGCCAGCCGGGTCGCGCCCGAGGTCCAGGCGGTGGCGACGGCAGAGGAGGAGGCCATCCGCGCCCGGCGGCTGCGCTTCGACGCGTCCGCCATGCGGGGGCGGCTGGTCCCCGGCTCGAAGAAGCGGGTGGTCGCGGCCCAGCGGGCGCTCGAGGATGCCGAGGCTGCGCTGCGCCAGGCCCACGCGCGGCTGGAGGTCGCGCTCGCCACGGGAGTGCGGGAGCAGCTCGGCGCCGAGTGGCGGGCGCTGCCGATCCGGCCGGAGGCGACGACCCGGGGCCTGGAGGCGCTGGCTCGGCGGATCCTGATGGCGGAGGGCGAGGGTGAGGGTGCCTTCCCCCTGCTCCACCTGGTGACCCAGCTCGCGATGGACGCGGGCCAGGGGGGCGACATCGACTTCCTCCGGCTGCGCATGGGCGGGACCGCTGATGCAGCTGCGGGCGACTACAAGCCGATCCGCAAGGTCATCGCCATCGGGGACGAGGCGATTGCCCGCCTGCGGGCAGGTGACAGCATGGGCCTGCGCGTGGCGGCGCATGAGATCGGCCACGCTGTGGCGGCGCTGCTCGACGAGGAGCAGGTGGGCAAGCTCGCGGAGCAGTACGCCCGGGACGTGCGGCGGGCCGCCCAGGGGGGAGGCGGCCGCACCGGCCGCGCCATGGCCATGGACCTGATGGCTGGCGGGGACAAGGCGCCGCTGGCGCGGTACCGCTACCTCTCCTTCGACGAGTGGGTGGCAGAGAAGTACGCCGACTACGCCATGCGGCAGGTGAGCTTCAACCGCCTGTCCCCGTTCTGGCGGGGCATGGTGATGAGCGTCGATCGGATCACCACCCGGATCGGCCACACCCTGGGCTGGGACTCGGTCGAGATCTTCATCCAGCAGGCCCTGCGTGATCCACTCCGCACTGCGACATCGGCCACGCTCGAAGAGCGGATGCAGGCGAAGGCGGTCATCGAGGGTGGGCGGAACATCGCCAGCGAAGCCCGGCTGCAGGTGCTCTCGGAGTACGGCGCGATGGCGGAGGAGGAGGCGACGGCGTCCGCGCGCCTCGATGCGGCCGCGCGCCTGGTGGACGAAGCCGCCAGCGAAGCTGAGCCCTCGCTCAAGATGTTCCTGGGCGAGCGTGGGGCGGAGACGCTGGACGAAGCCGACGCGAGCCGCTGGGGCAGACACGCGGACGACCCGATGATGATCGAGCTGGAGCGCGCGCGGCAGATGCTGGATGACGGTACCAGCGCCGAGGAGGTGTGGAAGAACACCGGCTGGCGGCGGGGCCCCGACAACGCATGGCGCTTCGAGATCGACGATAGCGGCGCCTACCTGAAGCGCGACGCGTTCCAGCGGGCGAAGACGGAGAAGGCGAGCCCGGGGAGCAAGGCCGGGGTCAAGACGCGGCTGGGCGACCTGATACGCCACCCCCGCCTGTTCGAGGCGTACCCCGAGCTCAAGGACGTCGTCGTCGTCATGGGCGAGACCGACAACCCGGCGCTGCTGGGGCAGTTCGTCACCGACGCGTTCGGTGGCGTGGGCGCCATCCACGTCTTCAACCCGAAGCGGCAGACCCACGAGCAGATCCTGAAGACCATCCTGCACGAGGTGCAGCACAACATCCAGGAGATCGAGGGCTTCGCCGAGGGCGGCGGCTGGGAGATCAGCCCGGAGGGTGAGGCGCTGGTCCAGCGGATCTTCGACAAGGCGCAGGCGCTGCGCGACCGCCGCCAGGAGTGGCACATCACGGACGAGCTCCTGATGGCCCAGGCGAAGGACAAGGTGTACCGGCGGACCTACGGAGAGGTCGAGGCCCGCAACGTCGAGTCCCGCATGGGGCTGGATGAGCGCGGTCGCGCGGCGAAGTTCCCGACCAAGACGCAGGACGTGGCCGACAGCAACGCCATCATCGTGTGGAACGGTGAGGTGATGGGGTCGCCGAAGGCGTCGCGGGCGCCGGTGGCGGCGACTGCGGAAGCTGCGGGCGCTCAGGTGCTCAGCAACGCCGGCGCGACTCCGGAGCGCGAGGTCGCGCGCATCGCCGAGGAGCTCCGGCGGGAGCAGCCATCGATCGCTGAGGTGGTCGACCGGGCGGCTGTTCGCGGTGCTTCGACTGACTCCGACACGCGCTACAAGGTCGGTTTGCAGCGTCCCGTCGAGGGTCTTCGCGGGTTCGAAAGCGGTGGCAAGTTCCATCGTTTTGTCGCTGAGCACGGGGAAGAAGGCGCGCTTCAACTGGTGCGCGCCAGCGCGGTGGAGGCAGTGGCTGACGGCGCCGCTCCAGAGCTGGTCGCAGCCCTGGTTGAGCTCCGCACCCGCGCGATCCGCGACCCGAGCTACGTGGAAGTCGTTCCGCCGGGGCGGACCTACCCACGGTGGAACTCTGGCGGATCGGCGCTGCCGACGTGTGAGCACCGCCTGCGCGATCTTGAGCGAGATCTGGCGCAGCTGGCTTCGAGCCTGAACGATGGCGTGTCTCAGTGGGGTACGCTGAACGCCGAGCAGGCGCGCGAAGCACTGGCAGCTATTGCAGGCGCCACGCTGGACGATCTGGTCGCTGGCCGTGTGTCACCGCGGTTCGCGAGTGTGTCTAGTGTGGAGTGGCGCATCGTGGCGATCGAGAGGTCAGCACAGCGTCTCCAGGAGAGCGTGCGCGAAGCATCGGAGCTTCTTGGGTTCGACGTACCGATGCCGCACCCGACGGGGCACGCGTACTTTGGCAAAGAAGCGTTCTACGGGAGGCTGGCGGATGGCGCAAGCCAGGGTAGCTACGAGGCCGCTGCGAACTGGATCAAGCGGAAGACGCCTCCGCCCAAGCAGAGAGCCGGCTTCGACACCTTCGGCACCCACGCCGACGTCGACACATCCAGGGCCGCCGTGGTGCCTGAGAGCCTGGACCCGCAGCGGAAGATCGGGAGCGAGATTCTCGGTGACTTCGAGCGGAAGCCGGAGGCGCCAGAGGGTACGGGCACGCCTCGCGACATCGACACCAAGCGGCTGCCCCCGGAGAAGGAGCGGCAGGCGGCTCGTGGGCGCAGCGACATGCGGCGGCGCATCTACGACGAGCAGGAGAAGCTCTGGAAGGCGTGGACCAAGGACAGCCGTGTCGCGACCATCACCGACGCGGACTACGCCACGGTGAAGGCGTTCCTGGCCATGGTCGGCAGCGAGCGTCTGAAGAGCGTCGGGCTACTCATCGTCCCTGAGATCCCCTCCTGGCGAGGCACCATCCTGGGGCAGTACAACTTCGCGAGTGACGTGGTCACGATCTCGCATGCGGCGACTTCGTCGGGGCGGTTCACGGACACGACCATCCATGAGCTCTGGCATGCGCTGAGCCGCTACATCGGCAACGACCGCGTCGATGGGCTCTACAAGGAGTTCATTCGGGAGCGTGAGGCCTACAAGGCGGCGCACCCGGCGGAGTTCGACCTGCGGGGCAACCTGAAGGAGATCCACCACACGCCGACCCACTCTGGGTACCGCTACTCGTCCATCGACGAGTGGGTCGTCGAGAAGATGAAGGACTTGAGCATCTCGGACGCGACCCGCAAGGCGCAGGCCGATCTGGTGCGGCGTGGCATGCTCCGCACGACTGAGGGCGGGCAGCCCCCTCCGCCGGTGGTCGAGACCCTGCGCGGCCTGCGCGACCTTGTCACGAGCCACGTCGGCCACATGGTCTCCCGCTGGTCGAACGACCAGGTGTTCAAGACCTACGACGAGTTCATGACGGGAACCATCACCGAGATGGCCCGACGGGACACGCTGGGCCACGAGGTGGAGCGTCTCGGCCTCGCCACGCAGGAGGTGCAGCAGACGCTGCGCGACCGTGCTCGTGCCTTCGTCGAGAGCCTCATGGACCGGCTGCGGGGAACGACCAAGCCGGACATGCAGCTCGATCAGGAGGCGGCAAGCTACGTTGGCGACGTCATCAAGACCTCGCCATCGCGGCAGGCGCTTGAAGAGCGCGCCGGGCTGGAGCAGCTGCGGCGGGTGCTGGAGCAGCAGGTAGCAGTCGATGAAGGCGGGAGGGCGACCGAGCAGTCGCTCCGCCTGCCCTCCGCCACCCTCGCCGGCGTGCCCCCGACTTCGGGCGAGCCGGGGGTCACGCGCGTCCCGTACGGCCGCAGCCGGACCCTCGGAACCACGTCGACGTCCGAGCTGCTGGCCACCTCGGACGACGCCGAGTCCGGCATGCTGAGCCACGCGCTCCGGCGCGTCGTGCTCATGCTGGGGGACAACGAGCGCAGGGCCATGCAGCTCTTCCCACCCCACCTGCAGCAGGTGCTGCTGGCGGGCAACCGCAAGGTCAGCGCCGCGGTCAACGACATGCAGGTCATCCTGTCCGAGGCCGACTTCGGCAAGGTGGTCGACTACATCGACGGCAAGCAGGTGGAGCTGCGGGGCGCCGGGGTGGCGCCGTCCAGCGGCAGGCGCGCCGTCCGTGTCGGGCTTCGGCCGGGGGAGGCGGCCAGCTCCTCGCCCATCGAAGACCTGCGCTTCGCCATCAACACCTGGATTGAGACCCAGCCGCCCGCGGTCCAGGCCGGGCTGCGCGCCTTCGCCGAAGGGGAGTCCATCAACAGCCCCCAGGTGGGCAACGCGCTCGTCGACGCCCTGAGCCGCCGGTCGAACCGCGCGCCGGACGTCATCACCGCGTTGGTCTACTCGACGCTGCCCCCCGGGGACAACGTGCCCGCGTTCGAGCGGGCCGCCGCGGGCCACCTGGTCGTGGAGGATCTCCACCGCTACCCATCGGTGTGGGCTCCGATGCGCGCCATCCTGCGCGACTCGCTGACGCCGCCGGCGGACGGATCGTCCCGCCAGCTGCTGCACGACCTCGCGAACCTGGAAGCGAAGGGCAAGCACGCTCGCCCCTCCCGTCGGAGCATCCGCGTCGGTCGCGCGGCCACGGTCATCGCCGGCTACTCCGGCGCGGCCCACGCGTTCGACCTGTGGCGGGACATGGGCATCGGCATCGATCCTGCCCTGGCCCTGGCTGCCACCACCCTCGCTCGGGGGGGCAGCCTCAACACGCTGCCGCCGGATGTGCTGAAGCGCGTCGCCGCGCTGGCTGTGGAGGCAGGAGCTCCAGACGCGCGCGCGCTCGCCGAGCGGGTGCTGCAGCGCACCGGGACGGCCAAGGGTGCGGCTCACTGGAAGTCTCCAGTCGGCGTTGACCCGGCCTCGGTCGAGTACGCCCCCCACGTCAAGAAGGCGCGGGCCGAGGCTGAGGCTGCCGCAGAGGCGCTGACCGGCGTGGCGCGGCGGGAGGCCATCCAGGCCAGCGTGGCGGCGGCGTCTGAGGGGGAGACCTTCTTCCCCGAAGCCGCGGTCCGCATGATCGACGCTGCGCTTGACCGCGCCATCGACGAGGCCGGGATCCTGAAGGAGCACGGCAAGCTCGGGAAGGGCGAGATCGCTGCGGACATGGCTCTTGATGGCCTGCGCGCGCTGAAGGCAGCCGTGACCAAGGGCGTGTTCTTCCCCCGCAACGCCATGATCACCATGGATCAGTTCGACGCGGCGCGACAGACGGCCATCGGGTACGGCTACCGCCAGGCGGCGCGGAACGCGGTGCGGCAGTCGCTGCCCTCGCTGGTGGCGCTGGCGCCGGGCGGCGGCATCGCGCTCCGCACCAGTGCGGGGCAGCGGGTGCTGGCTGCGGCGCAGAACGTGGGCGATGCCTCCGCCAAGGGGATTGGATACCTGCTCGGCATCGACAATGGCGAGGTCGTGGTGCTGCGCGCTCCGACCAAGGAGGGGGCGACGAAGCTGCAGGTGGCGGCGTCCGCTGCGCGCGACTTCCTCGGGGTCGAAGACATCATCAACGGCACCGACGCGGTGTTCGCCATCGGCGACAGCGTGGCCCGAGGCTCGGACCTGCAGCAGATCGCGGTGGAGACCGGTGTCATCCAGAAGTTCGCTTCGATGGGAACCGAGCGGACCTTCTCTGGAGGGCGCCGGCTCAAGGGGCTGGAGCTGTCGCCGAGGGAGGCCCACCTGCTGGGTGACGACGTCGCGCGGCAGTGGGATGACTTCGTGGAGGATCTGCATGCGGTCGTCGAGCAGCCCGCAGGCTGGGCCAGCGACAAGGTCAAGGGCTGGGTGGCGGGCACCCAGGGCATCGTGGAGGACATGAGCGTCCGCAGCCGCGTCGGGCTCTGGCTCGGGCTCATCGAGGAGGGGTACGACCCTCGCATCGCGGGGCAGATCGTCAACAAGATCCTCTTCGACTACGCCACCAGCGTGACCGCGGCTGAGAGGAACAACCTCTTCCTCGGGATCCTGTTCCCCTTCTGGGCCTACCAGAAGAACATGAACCGCTTCGCCCTGGACATGGCGGCGCTGCCCGAGACGGCCTATCGCTGGCACGCGCTGCGCACCCTGGAGCAGGACGGCGGGCAGCTGCTGACCGAGGTCATCTACGACATGACCCACGACGCGTACGGCGTCGATGAGAGCAGGCTCGATGAGCGCGACCGCGCTGCCTACGCCGTGCTCCGCTCCCGCCTCGAGCTCGGCTGGGGTCCGATCGCCGAGCTCGCACCCGACACCCGCCAAGCGTTGGAGACGATACTGGGGGGCCACGGGCCGATCGAGGAGTGGCCCCCCGAGCTGCGCTACGCGATTGAGAACGGGTACGGCTCACCCTCGCGGATGCCCAACGACCTGCGCCAGGCGGTCGGGCTGCTGTTCCGCGGCCCCGATGGGAGGCTCACCTCGCGAGACGGTGATCAGCTGATCCTGTCTGGGATGGCTCAGGTCCATGTGCGGAGGCCGCCCGCGATGACGGGCGAGGCGGTCGACGAGTACCCCGTGCGGGGAGGGAGGAAGAGCTTCTACCGGGACCGCCCCGGCGTCGATGTGCTGTCCGCAGTGAAGGCAGACACCAGGGCGTACCTGAGCCAGATGTCGGCGGCGGACCGCTACCTGTTCATGCTGCCGCCGAACGGGGTCGACGACGCGGTGAAGATGATGGCGCTGGTACCGATGGCCCTCGCGCTCATCCCGCTCACCCTCCAGGAGGCGCTCGTCGACGAGGACGGCAGCTTCTCCGACATGAACGTCGAGACGAAGCGGTCGCTGCTGCTCCGCGCCGTGTCTGAGAGCATCTCCCCCTCCCGCGCGCTGGGATGGAGCGACGTCGGCCACATCATCACGGGCTCGGAGGACATCGGGTCCTGGCGCAGTGTCTCGCCTCTGACGGGCATGGTCATGGAGAAGCTGGGGCTGCCCGTCAGCATCTCGATGGAGGAGCGCGACTCCGAGGGGAACCTGAAGAAGGAGCGGAAGTACTCGCTGCCCCCTGGTGCGATGTCGCTCGTCTACCAGGGGATCGGAGGAACCAGCCTCGTGTCCTCGGCCGACGCGCTCTACGCCGCAACAAAGTGGGCGCTCGACGAGCCGAGCGGAACGGCGATGGAGCAGGCCGAAGGCGCAGACGTGGCGTTCTTCATCGCCATCGCGAAGATGCTCGGCGTGTCCGTCGACGAGTACTCCCCGGAGCAGACCGCGGGAAGACTGGCGCGAGACACCAAGCCACCTCCGGCGGGGCGGTAGCTCGCGGCGCACGACGTGCTACGCTGAGCCGTAGCACCTACTTGGAGCCGATCCCATGTTCATCCATGCCACCCAGGGAGTCGTCACGGTGGTCCCCGACGGAGGCCTGGCGTGCACGGGGGGGACCTCCGCCTACCAGGAGTTGGGGAGCACCACCGAGTCCGACACCGCGCCGCTGCACAGCCACAAGCTGCGGGAGATCGAAGTCGTCTTCTCGACGGTGGTCAGCGGCGCCCCCGGCACGGTGCGAGTCGGGCTGTGGCGTGACGCTGCCAAGGACTACTGCTTCCTCGAGCTGCGGCCCGCTGTGAACATCGTGCCCGGCACCACGGACGACACGGTGGGGGTTGCGCGCTTCCGTAGCCTGGACACCTACCACTACTTCGACGCCGACCACAGCGTGAAGGCCAGTGGCTACGCCAACGACCCTGGCCCGAGCAAGTACGCGAAGTCCGGGGGAGACGCGAACCGGACGGCGCTGGTGGTGGAGCTGCTGACCAGCGCGAACGTGACCGTCGAGAAGATCCGCTACATCTACGAAGCGTAGCCCCGCAGCTGCCCGCAGCTACTCACGGTTGCAGCGACGCTCGACGGATGGTAGCTTCGTCGCAGACTGCTCTCCTACCTGGAGCCCCCCATGGGAACCCCCGCTGGCCAGATCGACCCCGCTCGCGCCTCCACCGCCGAGTCCGGGGACACCGCCAACCGCGCTGCCTCGCTCCGCTTCCTCGCCGGCACCGCGCTGGTCAAGAACCGGATCGTGTGCGTCACCGGGCGGGGGGGCGGGGGCAACTACCTCGCCGTCGTGGGCTACGCCGGCAGCGCCGACGTGCTGCAGCCGAACGGCGACCTCTGGATCGTCGACCACGCCGCCGCCGCGGCCAACGACGAGGTCCGCTGCGTTCGGGAGAAGGTCTACGACGACGCCACCCTGACGGCGTCGAGCTACCCCGCGCTGCTCTACCTCACCACCAGCGGGCAGGTCAGCACCACGCCCGGCACCCAGCTCCGCCCCGTCGGGGCGCTGACCGCCGAGGGGAAGGTGTGGCTCGCGCCGAGCCAGTTCCGCGCCCACACGGTCTCCTCCTTCTCCCGCCAGGGAGCGCCGTCGGCCAAGACGACCGCCGCGGTCCTCACCGCTGCGGAGATCCTGACCCGCATCATCACCGTGACCCACGCGGCGGGTGCCGACCAGGCGTACCAGCTCCCGACGGGAACGCTCATGAGCGCCATGGCCTCGTTGGTCGACGGCGACGCCATCGAGTGGTCCCTCATCAACCTGAGCGCCGCCGCCGCCGACACCGCCACGATCACGGCGAACACCGACCACACCATCGTGGGGGTCCCCACGGTGCAGTCGGCCCACGCGTCGACGGGCACGCTCTACGGCAACGCGGTGCGATTCCTCTCCCGCAAGAGCTCCGGGAACACCTGGATCACCTACCGGATCGGGGGCTGACCCCTATGCCGGGCAAGACCAAGGCTGCATCCGCTGCCCCCGCCACGCCGGTGGCGCCTGTCGCGCTGGCCCGCCCCATGCTCGACCCCGAGCGCGACTTCACCTACCACCCCCCCACCTCCGAGACTGGGCCGAAGTTCACCGCGCTCCGTGAGGCGGAGGTACAGGCATCGGACCGGGTGCACAACGGGACCACCAGCGGGGACTTCGAAGCCATCTCCCTCGCGACCATGGCGTTCGCCAAGGTGATCCTGGAGGTCGCCCCCGCCGGCCCGCGCCAGACCCTGGCCTACCGCAAGGTGGAGGCGGCCCGCATGCTGGCCAACGAGGCTGTGGTGCTCTACCTCGAGCGCCGCATCGCGCCCGGGGCCAAGCTCCTCGACAAGGCGCTCACGGCATTGGTCGAGGCTCGCCACTGCGCGTCCGCCGCCGTCGCGCTGGCCTGAGCCACACATGGCCATCGACCTCTCCAGCGTGGCCCGCCCCTCCAGCACGGGGGGCTACGCCACCAAGCGCGGGGCGCTGCACGCCGACGCCAACAAGGTGGTCAAGCTGACCACGCCAGGTTGGGCCAGCTACGCCCTCGTCTACGCGACGCAGAGCGACGACCTCACGCTGGACAGCTGGTCGGTCGACACGTCCACCCTGAGCGAGGGTGACGCGAAGACGACGAACGCCTTCACGTGGCCCTCCACGTCTCCGGCGGGGCTGCCCTTCCAGCTGGGTGGCGCGGTCCTCAACATCGCTGGCACCTCTGGGGGCGGCTATCTCCACGTGATGCTCTTCGAGGAGAAGCCGTAGTGATCGCGCTGTGGCGAGGTCCGGGGCTGGTCTTCGCTGGGGAAGCATCCGGCTCCTCCCCCTCCGTGGCGGTCGCCCCGACCGTGGCCATCGACGCCGTCACGAACAAGAACGGTCTCGACCCGATCGCGCTCTCGGCCGATGTGACCGGCGGAGTTGCCCCCTACTCCTATGCGTGGACCGCCACCGGCCCGGACAGCGCCACCGGTAGCTTCGACGATGCCACCTCCGCCACGCCCACTTTCACGCCCGACGTCAACGGGTACTGGGTGATCGAGCTGACCGTGACGGATGCGAACCTCCTGACGGGCTCCGACACTGAGGACTACCGAGCCGGCTACCCGCCCCCGCCTGTGGAGTTGGTGCCGGCGCCGGTCGTATCCGACCCAGATGCGGCCTACAAGGTGCGGCTCTTTGAGGTCGGCACGAACATGGACAACACCCTCATCGTGGAGTCGTGGTCATGAGCCTCACAACCCAAGAGTGGCGCTATGTCGGCTCTGCGACCGTCGGCGCCGCCACCGTCCACGCCTGCCTGGAGGCGCTCTACAGCCTCGGGACCTCGGCCACCTACTACGACGCGACCTCCCGCACCGAGGGGGCTGGGTCCGCCTGGACATGGACCGGGCGCCGCTTCCAGGACGGCGGAGCCACGGAGTGCCTCTACCCGATCCCACCCACCGATCCGACCGGGCAGTGTGTCCTCTTCGCGGGCTCCGCTACCTCCAAGACGCCGACGATGG
>Ga0070749_10000007_pt1 | contig 90436 bp, 101 predicted proteins | sample VirMetDEL_Nov_18_FD_75180 | JGI IMG/M metagenome (GOLD analysis project Ga0070749, IMG submission 75180) | Aqueous microbial communities from the Delaware River and Bay under freshwater to marine salinity gradient to study organic matter... | ecosystem: Environmental > Aquatic > Marine >...
ATGTGAAGAAGTTTGTGAGTAAAACACTTAAAGATAAAGTCACTGTCAATGCACAAGACTTACATTATTTACCTAAGACTACTGCGGAGTTGCCGGTATGATTTTAAAATATTGTTATTCAACCACAAAACCTGTTTTTACTTTGCCTGAAGTTGATAAAATTATTCAGATGGGCGAATTGAATTTAGAAGATGCTAAGATAGATGGAACTGAAGCGGCAATACAAGGACATCGAAATAGTTCTATATCTTGGTTCAAAAGAAATCCTGATACTGAATTCATTTACAAACCTTTACTTAAAATGATATATATGGAGAATGTAAATAATAATTGGAACTTTGATTATGATGCAATCGAAGATTTACAATTTACAACGTATGGTCCTGAACAACATTATAATTGGCACGCCGACCAGAGAAGTGTGCCGTATACTGATGCTGACAAGTATCTACAAGGTAAGATAAGAAAGATTAGTTTCTCTGTGCTACTCAATCATGATTATGAAGGTGGTGAGTTTGAATTTGAATTAGGACTACCACATGAAGAGAATAGAACTGAATTGTGTCAAGTAAAGACAGGAGAAGCAATTGTTTTTCCATCATTTACTTATCATAGAGTTCGACCAGTCACAAAAGGTAAGAGATATAGTTTAGTAGGATGGATATGCGGCAAACCTTACAGATGAATGAATTCGATGCTTTCAATGTGTATCTTGCTTTTAAGTTACACTTCACAACAGATAGATATGATATAACAAAGACTAGAGGCGCAGTCAAGACAAAAGATGAAACTTTTTATAAAAGGTCTGACCAGTTTAATTTTAAGAAACTTGCAGAAGAGTTTAGTGAAGATGAACTACCTAAGTTTTTAATTGCTAATCATGTTGATGGTAATCGATGGGGTGGTGCTTTCATTTATGAAGAAGCATTACAAGTATATAATAAATGGAAAGGTCGCTTACAGAGTTTAACTAAAAACTTGCATGATGACCTTGATGAGATTTGTTCAGAACTTGATGAAGAGAATATCAATAAGTTCGACAAATGCTTTGTAGTTAAAGATGAGCAACATCCTCTTCTACTACAAATGTATAGTCGTGGAGATGTAACAATCGAAACGATGTTGATACTAGATGCTATTAACAACTATTTGACATATTGGGATAAGACGCTCGGTGATGATTTCTTCTGGAAAGAAGAACGGCGAAAGTTAATTAAATACCGACCTTTTCTTGATTTTGATGTTGACAAATACAAGGCAATAGTGTATAGTAAGCAACAGAAATATGATGAAAGTCGTATAAATAGTAGCATATGATGAATATGTGGATAAGATAAACTTATACAACGCAATATAACGTACATACGAGGTAATACAAATGACAAATTTTGCACAACTAAAAAAGTCTAACGACAACCTATCCCGCCTACTTTCAGAGGTAGATAAAGTAAACAAACCCCAACAGTCAAACAACAGCAATCAAGATGAACGCTTCTGGCGTCCAGAACTTGATAAGTCTGGTAATGGTTATGCTGTAATTCGTTTTCTTCCTCAAAGTGAAGGTGAGGAACTTCCTTGGGTTCGTGTTTTCAATCACGGGTTTCAAGGTCCTACTGGTAAGTGGTATATTGAAAACTCACTCACTACCCTCAATCAGAAAGACCCTGTAGCAGAGTATAACTCTATTCTGTGGAACTCTGGCACTGAAGCAAACAAAGATATTGCACGAAAGCAGAAGCGTAGACTTTCGTATATCGCTAATGTCTTAGTAGTCTCTGACCCAAAGCATCCTGAGAATGAAGGTCAAGTCAAACTGTTTAAGTTTGGTAAAAAAATCTTTGATAAGATTATGGATCACATGAAACCACAGTTCGAAGATGAAACACCTGTCAACCCATTTGATCCTTGGGCAGGTTGTAACTTCAAACTCAAAATTCGTAAAGTAGAAGGTTTTACTAATTATGATAAATCTGAGTTTGATGGTGCATCACCTTTGTTTGAAGGTAATGATGAGAAGATTGAAAGTCTATGGAAGTCTCAGTACAAACTGCAAGAGTTTGTTGCACCTTCTAACTTCAAATCATATGATGAATTGAAAGCAAAACTAGATTTGGTACTGAACTTGAATTCAGCACCAGAGACTTTTGCACCAAGTGCGCCAGCACCTGTTGCAGAAGAAAGCGCACCTTGGGTGGCAGAAGAGAAATCTACACCACAAGTTGCAACAACTTCTGATGTTGATGATGATGAAGATGATGAAGCAATGTCATACTTCAGCAAGTTAGCATCTGAAGATTAAACACATAGGAGAACGGGAAGTTATTCCTTTATGATGTATGCGCCTTATACTAGTTTGGTCTACATGCGCTTGCTGTAGGTACTTCATAAAAAATTAACAGTGAAAGTAAGGGTTATCAGCAATGGTAACCCTTTTTCTTTTATAAATATTATTGAGAGAGTGACACATATCATTAAATAGCAACAATTGATTTATATTCTTCTTTTTTAGCAAATGAGGAATCAATATGCTTGCAGAATTAGCAATTGCCACAGCGGCATTTAAAACCGTCAAAGAATTTGTCCAAGAAGGTAGAGAACTTCATCAGATGGGTGAGGGACTTCTAAATTATTTTGACGCCAAAAGTAAATTACAGATTGAAGTAAATAAGAGTTCAAAGTCTGATAAGTCGGATCTTGAAGAATTTATGGCACTTGAACAAATTAAGGCACAAGAAGATGAGTTGCGCGAACTTATGATTTATACGGGACGCGCTGGTATGTGGCAAGATTGGATCAAGTTTCAAGCAGAAGCGGCACGAAGAAGAGAAGAACAAAAGAAAGAAGCATTGCGAATAAAAGCACAGCGACAACAAAAAATGTATGAATATTTTGAAATGGCAATCGCGGGAGTGCTAATCATAGGTTCTATCGTTGGCCTAGGGGTTGCATATTATTATATTAAAATGTACAGTTAATGGTCATAGATATGTACACCGTCTTGAATTTTGACAGGTTTACAGTAAGCAGTAACCCTATCTTTAGGGTCCACATAAGCACCGTATGAGTAATTACCAAACTGTTGTGGGATTCTTTTTGCATACCAAAGACAAGTAGATATGCTTCTAAAATACATAGGGTCTGGTTGAACTTGTCTAAACTCTCCTGTTCCGATAACAACCATCAACATGAAAGCGTGTATCATTAGAAGGCGCCGAGCATCAATTCATTTTTAGCAGAAGTATGATGCTGAGTACGAGAAGCAAGATTTGTTGTACTCTGATTATTCACAGTGCTTGGTGATACGTTTGACTGAATGACAGTAGGTGGTTCAGATGAACGAGAATTGGCATTTGCTTCTGCTTGTGCTTGTTGCAAGTCTTGTCCTGATTGTCTAGTTGGAATGAGATTAGCAGAGGTATTGTTCATCTCTGCTCTCATAGTTCTAGCACCATTAATTCTATCAATTTCATCATTAGTGTAGAGATATGTAGGAACTTCAACACCATCAACTGTTGTAGGGATACCTGCTTCAAATGTTGCAGTCCTTGCAGTACCCATACCCAATGCCTTTGCAAGTTGTTTTGCTCTTAACTTCTTTTCTCTAGAATTGTATGGTAATGTTAAATCGCCTGTATCTACAATCGTTGTATCTGTGCTTCCTGTAATTCCTGCTCCTGTATCAGCAGGAACAGCAGTCTGTGCTACACTACTACTTACACTAGCACTTGCACCACCTAATGCTTCACGAAGAGATTGAATTCTTGCTACTGCCGCTTCATAATCAATGTCTGGAGATGCTAGACCTTTAATTTCTGTTCCTGAACTGAAGAAACCTTCTCCAACTGTTCCGCCTTGAATTGCAAGTTCAAGTGCAGGTATTGAGTTCATTAAATCATCAGTCAAGTCTTTTATATTAAATCCTGCACCATCAAAACTAATACTAGATAATTTACTAATAGCAAGTCTAACTCTATCAATTGCATCTGCACCTTTATTCAATTCTTCAGATTTATCTGCAATGGTTATCATTTGCTCAATAGGACTTTCATTACCACTCAGAAAACCCATCAGCGCAGTTCCAGCATCCATAATAGAACCCAGGAAGTTGCTACCGGAGAACTTTAGAAGTCCTGCCGACAAACTACCCATTGTGTCATTAAATGTTTCTGCTTCTTCTGCGGTTATTTTATCTTTCACACTTGTAAGTGTTTCTACACTATCAACAATACCATCTGCAAAACCAGGTTTAGCAAGCGAAGCAACTGCAGAACCAACACCAAATACTGCCAGACCAGCACCGAGTGTAGTCAATGAACCTGCCGCTTCAACAGCGGCGAAGAAACTTAAATCACCAATACCAATAAGAGTTTCGACACTATCATAAATGCGTTGTGCCCAATTAGCATCACTCATAGTGTCGGCGATTGCTTGACCTGCTCCACCGACTGCAGAACCAATCCCAAACACCGCAAGACCTGCGCCAAGTGTAGTTAATGAACCTGCCGCTTCAACTGCTCCTAGAAAAGATAAATCACCAATCGATATAAGAGTTGCGACACTATCATATATTTTGTCCGCCCATCCTTCTTTTAGCATTCCTTCTGCAAGACCTGCACCAAGTGCGCCAACGCCAGAACCAATTCCAAATGCGGCAAGACCTATACCAAGTGTGGTTAATGATCCTGCCGCTTCAACTGCTGATAGAAAAGATAAGTCACCAATTTTTATAAGAGTTGCGACACTATCATATATTTTGTCCGCCCAATTATCTTCCATAAATGATTGACCTATACCATTAGCAATAGAACCAATTCCAAATGCGGCAAGACCTACACCTAATGATGCGAGAGTTGCAACTGTCTCTGCAGTATCGGCGCCATCAACTTCATCTGCAATACTTGTAAGAATGAGAACTTTATCTTTTACTTTCTGTGCATCGAAATCTAAGAATCCTGCAAAAGCGGCAACAAGACCAGCGGCGGCACCAGCGGCGGCAACACCGAGCATACCCATCATGCCCATGCCTTTTTTACCTTCAGTAGGAGTAACAACAGATTGTTCTGCTGGTCCACCTATAATAGGTGCGCCATCTGCTTCTCTAGATGTTTCTGTTGATTGTGCGGAACCGAATGCATCAGGTGCTAGTGATGCTTGTATGGCAGATATCGCTTCAAGCATTTGCGAATTGACGGCATATAAATCTTGAATACCACTTTCGATATTACCTAGTATTTGATTACTTTCTATACCAGATGTGGCATTATCTTTATTCAGAGTTTCTACCGCATCACTCAATCCGCCAATGGTGTCTTTTTTGTCTGCCATTTAATTACCTATTTGCTTTTCTTATCAGCATATGCATTTGCCCCAAAGTAGGCGGCAACCAATGCTGAAATTGCGACAAAATAAGTCGGTGCGATATCTGCAATTAGTGTCGCCGCTTTATCTTGTTCTAGTAATGATGTAATCAAAATGCCTGCTGGATAGAATAACATACCCAACAATGCAAACCATGTCATCTGTCTCATTGCATCTCTTCTTGCGTCAGCATCCTCCAGTTCTTTACGTTTGAACTCTAGATACATATCTTGTTCGTTTGGTGATACTTTACCATCACCATTTACATCTGCTGGATGATAACCTGCTTCTTTAATATCTTCTCCCATTTAATATCTCCGTTGTTTTGCTTTTTCATTTTCTTCTTCAATAAACTGGGTCAACAGAGTTATATAAATTTCCCTCTCCCATGGCATCATATTTTCAAGTTCTGTTAATGAGTATTTATGATGTTGCATTAGTGCAAAATTAGTTCTCATGTGATTTACTAAATCATCATGCGAGAGGCCTACGCTAAAAAACTTTGTATTCCACTAATTACTCTTTTTTGTTCCTTTCCACACTTACTACATGTATAATCAAGGTCTTTCGATAATCTTGGTAAAGTTGTAAAGAAATTCTTTAGCATATTAAATTGTGATGTTGTCATACTTTCGATGAATGCTTGAATTTCTTCTTTCGGTGTTGTATCTACATCATAGATATTTCCATCTGCTTCAATGCTTTCAATACAACTCGCAAGAAATTTGAAGTTATCTTCTACATTTTCTAAATTAGTTACATCTTCTAAATTTGACATTGTTGGAAATCTCATATTAAGATTAACATTTTCACTAATCTTAATTGTTCTACTAGGAATACTATCCATATCATATTTAATTTGTGTCAAGTCCAATGTATAGGGTGTTTGTCCTTTACACTCTTCATCAGTACATACTAATCTCAAATCAATTTGCTCACCTACAGATTTTTCTCTCAATCGTAAGAATATATTCTCGATTTCGAATATAGGTAATGTATTTACATCTACTTGGTCGAAGATGCAATTTGAAATGATTTGCTTCATAGCATTCATAACATGTTTTTGTTCTTGTTCTTCTACTGCCAATAGAAGAAGTTTTTGTTCTTTGACCAGAAAAGGTCTGAATTTAATATTTTCACCATTATATAATGTCAAGTCATATTGTGGTGCATCAAGTCTTGGTAGTGCCATATTGTTTTCTCCATAGTTTAATCGTTAGTTAATATTTAATTACCATAAATCTGCAACGTCTGCTTCCATTCTTGCGAAGTTTGCATCAGACCGTGCTTGTACTGACTGCACAGGATTATATGTTACATAATCGTTCATGACAATATTAGAACCAAGTGAACCAATACCAGTCACCGCAGTAGTTTCTTTCCATTTTCTGAATTGCATTGATACTTGAAGTCTTGCTACTTCAGAGGAACTGGCACTGTATGCAATTTCAGCAACAGTTTTTGGATATGCTTCTATCAGTGTGCATTGATATTTTGCTCTCAGTGTTCCATTTGCGTCTATGCTATCTTTAGCATCCAGTGCTAGAATGTGAACAGATGTCACATATTCATTATAGTAATTAGTTTTTGATGTGTCCGGATCAATAATTGTTCTCTGCCAAGCATCAAAAAATTTCTTTACAGTATATTCTCTATCCATATAAAATGTAAAATTGACAGGTGTGTAACTGTGACCATAAGGAATTTCTCTTCCTGGTCCATACTGTTTATTTAGTTTAGTATCTATATTCATTGATGGTAGTGATGTTGCTTCACAATAAAGATTTACTAGTCTTTGTCCATTTATTAGTTGCGAGTATCTTCCGTATTGATTTTGACCAGCATTGATATCTGAAAATCTAGATAACTGACCTAAATTATTAGCAGATGGACCTCTAGGCACATCAATAACTACCATATACCTATTAGACTTTGCAAGTCCTGCTCCGTCTCTTCCATGCACTTCTGCAATAAAATTATCTATACTCATCTTGCCCTCATTTTTCTGTTACTGTCTAAATAGACTTGTTGCTTACTTGCACCCCTAAAACTCTCTGTTGGTAACATTGCCGCTGTTGTCCAGTCATCAGGTTGTATAAACAAGTATCTACCTTTTATTTGACTTTTCTTATATCTCTTCACAGAAGGTCTTACTTCTCTAAATCTAGCAAAGTTACTTAGTATACCCCAATCTGCACGAATTCTAGTTTGAATGTCAGTATCACCTACTTTAAATCTACTTAGTTTCTCTAATAGTATAACTCTATTGACTGGATGTAGATAGTGAAAGTTTATTGCGGTAATGTAACTACTTTCGACATTAAATGGAAGTATAAGAGGAAACATATCATAGTAAGGTAATGCTGGAGTTCCTTTTCCAATAGGGTTTGAATAGTTTATCAAATACATACGTCCAGGTAACATTCTGCCTGTCATATTTTCTGCATACTCTCTTTGAAACTGCGTTGGTTCATAGCGAGTACCGACAAGACTTTTTACTTGGTCTTGATACCATTGTGCAGAACGTCTTTGGTCTCCAGACGCATTCCTTATTTCTTCTAGTACTTTAATCTCTGCCATAATAGTATTTATGCTACTTTAAATGGTCTTCTGTGAGAATTATGAAATCCCATTTCTTATCTTTAGCATATTCACTTGCCGCTTTCCATTTCGCAGAATTAACTCCCCAATTCTTAACTTCAGAAAACCAAGACTTTGACTTCTTCTTAGGATTAGTTTCGGGAGGTTTAGTGTATTTTTTGGGTTTTACTTCTACTAGATAAGATTTAATCAGTCCATCTTTTGTTCTGACTTGTATATAGAAGTCTACGAAATATCGATGTATTTTATTATCAAGAGGTGACACATAAGGAATCACAGTTTCTTCACTTCCCCATTTGATAACGTCAGGATTTAGGTCACACCATTTCATAAGTTTACGTTCCCAAAGAGAGCGATATATCACATTCGATGGATTACCTGCGTATTTGTCTTTATTTTGTGGAGTGTATCTACCTTTATATGCCATATCGAAAAACTCTTATAAATAATATCGTAATTACTATTTATAGGAAGAAACCATATGGCGATATTAAACCCACATTTTACTGGCAGTTCGGCACTAGGTCGATTTGCCAGAAATTCGTCTAGAACAGGTGAACCGGCAAAGACTGGTAGACAGTATGGTACAATGGGATTGACATATCCTATTGATTTGGGTATTGACGCACCTGCTGAATTTGATAATCATGTTATCTTTGATATATACTTTGATGAAACAACATCCTTTACCTCTTTACAGGGAACTCCGGGAGAACCTAGAGCATGGAAAGGGGAATCTGCAATATTAGGAAACAAACTTGATGTAAGAGGAGTTGTAGAAAAGGGTGGAGAATATGCCGCCGAATTGGGTAAATCAATTACTGGAGGTGAAGGCGGACTTGTAGATAAAGCGTTAAGTAGTGAAACTGGATCAGCGGTGACTGACAGTCTAGGTAAGTTTACAGATGGCGCGTTTGGCGGCGCACAAAACTTAAAGAAGTTAAACTCTTCAATTGCACTTGCAGTACCAAATACAATGACGATGAACTCAACTGCTAATTATACAGAAACAAAAATGGGTCCTCTTGTTGGACTATTAGCAAGAGCAGGAGCAGGTGATAATGCTAATGCTGATTTAGCAAACTTGGGTGGTCAAGCGGCGAGACTTGCATCAGAAGTATTGTTTCAAATACCAGATATGTTTGGTATGAACCTGCAGAATGTTATGGAAGTTTCTACAAGAAGAGTTTCAAATCCACATATCGAACAAAGATTTGAAAGCATGTCTTTTAGAGAATTTACTTTTACATATGAGTTTGCCGCAAGGTCTGAACAAGAAGCAGTTGCTATTGATGAGATTATTAAAACATTTAGATTTCATATGCATCCTGAGTTGATACCTAGTGGGTTGTTCTTTGATTATCCTTCACTATTTGATATTTCTATCATGCATCAAAATAGACATAATCAATTCATGCACAAAATATCAACTTGCTATTTAACTTCATTCAATACTAACTATACTTCAACTGGAGTTTTTTCTACTAATAGAGATGGTCAACCTACAGAAATTCAAGTAACTATGAACTTCAGAGAAATTGAACCATTGCATAAGAAGAGAATTGAAGAGGGTTACTAATGAGTTATTTTGAATATTTTCCAACAACATTCTACGATATCACTAAACAAGGTGAATTACAAACTAGAGCGATTATAACAAAAGATATTATTCGTAGAGTTAAAGTAAATAGCAGAATTGCTAATAGCGCATTCTCATATGACTTGTATGATATACAAGAGGGTGAAAGACCTGATATATTAGCACATCAATTTTATAACTCAAGTAAGTTTGCTTGGGTTTTTCTCGTAACTAATGAAATACATGATATTTATGAAGACTGGCCGAGAACTGAACGCGAATTAAAAAATATGATTAATAAAAAGTATGGAGGTAATGGTCCTTATGCTTTATTTGGAACTGGTACATCTGGTATGCATCGCGGCACTGGGTATTGGTATCCTATATTTTTATCTGAAAAAGAAGCAAGAGAATATAATAGATATAAACAAAATGGAACTGGAATATCGCACACTCACACATTCAGTGAATTTGGTAGTACAGTTTTTCATATGCCAGGGAATTATGGCAGTGGCCACGCGAAGAGTACATATGACAGTAACATATATAAACTATGGACTGTGAATTCTGGACCTGATGGTATTCATCATTATGAAAGACCTGCCGCATCTGGAGATACAAATCGAAAGATTAGAACTACAGAAAGTACATATAAACTCTTCACCAGTCCTGGAACTGAACAAACATTCAATAGCGATGTTATCACCAACAGATTATATGAAGAAAAACTTAACGAAGAAAAGCGACAAATTAAAATTTTAAGACCAAATCTTTTACAAGAGTTTGTTGAAGAATTTAAACAAATTATAGGAAATTAATTATGGCAGGTGGTGTTAAAGGCGGCGGTGAAGTACAAGTCGAAGCAATGCAGTTATTTCCTAATACTGCAAAAACAATTGAAGATGCTAGAGGTTCTGATAAATTTTTAGATTTACTTAGCATATATGTGAGTTTTTCTATGAGTGAAAGTGTATTAACGCCTTTCATAACAGGAACTCTTATGATTAATGACAGCAATGATATGATTCCTGATTATCCTATTCTTGGCGCGAACATATTTCATTTTAAATATAATGTGAAAGATGGTGAGAGAGATACTGAACGTGAAATATGGATGCGTGTTATTGGTATTGAAAATGTTATTATTCAAGAAAGAAAACAACTATTCACATTAAAACTTATAAGTGAAGAAGGATATAGAAATATGAATACTGTATTGTCTTCTTCATTTATGGGAGAACCACATACTATCATAGGTAATATATTCAATCGTAGTTTAAGAAGTACTCATAAAAGATTAGCAACAGGACCTTCTATTGGGGGATTAAAGTTTGTTTGTCCTATGTGGAAACCAAGTCAAGCAATTAAGTGGGTTACTAATAGAGCAGTATCTATGACAAAAGATACTCCTGGTTATTTCTTTTATGAGAGTATTGGGGGATTTTATTTTGTTTCTACATCAACATTACTTGATAAAGAGAAAAACTTAGTTATTACAGATTTGATGGCAGACGTTGAAAATGAAAGAGACAAAAGTGGTAAAGTCAAAAAAGGTTATTTATATAAGATACCTGGAGTCCCTGTTGTTGGGTCAGACGGCAAACCTCAGTCAGGAATGGTTGGTTCAGAAACTACACAAAACGTAGATGACTTTAGAATATTAGAAAGACAAAAACTTGCTAAAGATTTGATATCAGGACATATTGTATCAAAGCACATAACACATGATATATTTCATAAAAATTATACAGTAGAGACTTATAACTATTGGGATGATTTTAATGATTATGTTAGATTATCAAAACAAGCACATTTTGATAAACCTTATAAGTCAGTATCTAGTGATATTAATATTATGCTAAGTCCTAAACAAAGTAGAATACATTCTATGAAAAAAGATGAAGTTGGATTTAGAACAATATATGCTGATGGAACCGCTTTAAAGAGAAAGCAAATTGTTAAACAATTAGATGATGAAGTTGTAGAAAATTTCGAAGCACCTGGTAATCCAATTATTGAGTGTGGACGTTTGCTAGAATTTAATTATCCTGCGATTAGAAAAGTCGAAGGTGTTGAAGATGTTTATAATAAAAAGTATTCTGGTCATTACTTGATTAGGGACTGTGTACATATGTTTACTCCTATAGCAAATCAAACTGCAACATATAAAGTAGACATGAATATCGCAAAGGATGGATGGGATGCGTAAATTTTCTGAACTAAGAGAGCAAGTTTCAAAGAGTGATTTAGATGGCGTAGAAAAGTTTGCAGATAGGTTGTTTGCAAAGGTCGGCATCGATGTTGAATTCACTCGACATTTTTTAGATAGGGTAAACGATGAACGTAACAAGAAACAGATTACTACTGCAGAACTTACGAGACTGTTTAAGCAAACTTATAACAAACATGGTAAAAAGATTCCGCAATTAGGACCTGATGCCGAAGCAGTTTTGAAAGATATGCAAACTGATATAAATATGCCATTTGTTCTAAAGTATGATAGAAACTCTCAAGAGTTTGACCTTGTAGCGAAAACCGTTATGCGTAAAAAAGGGTTCAAAACAAGTAACCAAACACTGTCAGTATAAATAAGACTAAAGAGGAGAGACTAAACCAATGGGTAACTATTTTTTCAATGACGAATCCATCAATATTGCACGAGGATTATATAAAGGAGTTACTCACATTGCTAAGTTTGGGCGTAATCCTGCTGTTGGTGGTGCACCAGAAACAATTTGGATGCATGGTGGAATATACACATATCTAACTACAGCATCTACTCTCTTTATTCATAGTGCAAACGCAAATGATAGTGCCGCTGGAACAGGTGCAAGAACAGTCACTATTCAAGGTCTAGATGCAAACTACAACCCCATCGAAGAAACAGTTACAGTAAACTCTGATGTAGCAACAACAGCATCATTTCTAAGAGTATATCGTGCATTCGTTGCAACTGCTGGTTCATCTACAACTAATGAAGGCGCTCTTATAATTTCTACTCTGGTGAATGGTGGTGGAACAGTTCTTGCAGATATTGGAGTTATTGGACTAGGTACAACTTACGGACTAGGACAAACACAACTTGGTATATACACTATTCCTGCTGGTAAAACTGGATATCTAACACAATGGAATGTTGGCATTGGAAATTATAATGACAGCGCAACCGCAACGCTTCTTACTAGAGAACTAGACGGTGATGCGCCATTTAGAAGTAGAGATATTATGGATGTTCCTGGTGGTCATCACACACGAAAGTATACTGTGCCAATTGCTTTACCTGAGAAAACAGATGTTGAAGTAAGAGGAATTGCATCTACTGGAACAAATATTTCAACAACATTCGACATTATACTCAAACAAAACTAGAGGTAGATTATGAGAAAATTTATGGGATTTGATGGATTTACTTGGTTTCAAGGTGTAGTTGAAGACCACAATGATCCTGAACAATTAGGTAGAGTTAAAGTCAGATGTTTGGGTATTCATACCGAAGATAAAGAAACATTACCTACAGATGATTTACCATGGGCGATGGTAATGATGCCAACAACCGGTGCATCTATTTCACAAATAGGTCACTCTCCATCAGGACTCTTAAAGGGTTCTTGGGTTTTAGGTTTCTTTAGAGATGGTAATGAATGTCAAGAACCTGTTGTTATGGGTTCATTTCATGGTTATCCTATAGAAAGACCAAACACTGATTTAGGATTCTGTGACCCTTCAGGAACACATCCTGTAGAGATTAATGAACCTGATACTTCTCGTTTAGCAAGAGGCGACAAAAGGTCTAAACTTTATAAGAAGAAGCAAGAAGTTCTAGATGCTGAAAAGCATCCTGCTCATCCTATTGCATGGGATGGTGGTACTTGGAACACTATGCCAATTCCTTATAATGCAAGATACCCATTTAATAAAGTAAATCAAACAGAGAGTGGACATGTCATTGAACTGGATGATACGCCAGATGGAGAAAGAATTAACATACAACATATGTCAGGTAGTTTCATTGAGATGCATCCTGATGGTTCTATACGAATATTGAATGAGGGTGTGCAAGAAGTTCTAATAGAAAAAGACCATAACGAACATGTGAAGGGTCAATATAACATATATGTAGGCGGTAAAGCAACTATTAAAGCAGAAGATGACATTGATATACAATCAACTAAAGATGTTCGTGTTAAGTGTGTCAACTTTAGAGTTGATGCGTCTGATACAATTGACTTGAATGGTGGTAAGCATATTGATGCTGATGCACCTAGAATTGATTTGAACTAGGGGGTAAAATAGATGACAGGTAAGTTTCAAGTTCTGATTGGTGGTGTAGTTCACACATATCGTCATATCGATGATATACCTATGTCATTTGACAATCTGATAGGATTTGAACCTGACTTTCCGCCGGAACCGCATACGCAAGAAGAACATGATTTGATTGATACTTTTCACACAAAGTTCAAAGAGATATTTTCTAGAGAGAGATTATAATGCCAGCAGTTTGTAGAGGTGATAGCGTTGATAAAGATGTGATACATTGTTCAACTCCTAAGAGAGACCAAAGAAGTGACAATGTGTTTTGTAATGGTACTGGTATTAGTAGACAAGGTGATAAGAATACAACTCATAAACTACCTGGTGCACCATGTCCTTCTCATGCGAAACCTATAAGTAAAGGTTCGTCAACAGTATTTGTGAACAATAAAGGTTGTGGTAGAGTTGGAGATGGTGTAACTTCTTGCACATCAGTTGCAACTGGTTCCAAAAATGTGTTTGCTGGCGGATAAACAGGTATAAATAGTAATATGGCAACAACAGTAACAAGAAAAACAGCAGATTTTAAAGATTTAGACTTTAATTTCACTAAACTTTCTACAACAACAGATGTAGCGAGAAAGACAGACGTTGAAGCAGTGAAACAATCTATGAAATCTCTTTTGCGAACCAGATACTTTGAAAGACCATTTCAACCTTATCTAGGAACATCAATCGCTGATTTGTTATTTGAAAATAACACACCTATGACTAGAAGACTTATTGAGAAATCTATTCGTGAAGTTATCGACAATCACGAACCAAGAGCAAGACTTGATGAAGTACAAGTATTTGATGAAGCAGATACAAATTCATATAGAGTGAGAATATTTTTTCATATTGTAAACTTTACAGGGTCAGAGGTATTTGAAACCTACTTGACAAGGACACGATAATGGCACAGACAACTAGCAGATTAAGAGTTACCGAGTTAGATTTTAACAATATTAAAACTAATCTAAAATCTTACTTATCATCTCAAGACGAATTTAAAGATTATAATTTTGAGGGGTCAGCAATGAATACGTTGCTTGATGTACTATCTTATAATACACACTACAATGCTATTTACGCAAACATGGTAGCAAACGAAATGTTCTTAGACAGTGCAGTGAAAAGAGATAGTGTAATATCTCTTGCAAAACATCTTGGATATCGTCCTCGCTCTTCAACAGCGGCAACTGCTAGAATTAACGTAACTATTAATAGTCCTACTGGAAATCCATCTTCTTTGACGATGACTAAAGGAACCGTATTTAGAAGTCGTGTGAATGATGCTAACTATCAATTTGTTACAACTTCTGATGTAACTATTATTCCTACAGAAGGTGTCTATACATTTACCAATATCGATGTGAAAGAAGGAACACTACTGACACTTCAATATACTAAAAATAGTGCCGATCCTGCACAAAGATTTTTATTGAATGATAGAAACATAGATGTGTCTACACTAAAAGTAAAAGTTCAAAATTCTGTTGCTGATTTAACAACATCAACTTATGTTGAAGCAGATGACTTCTTAGAAGTCAAATCCGACTCGGAAGTATTTTTTCTAGATGCTGTTGAAAATGGTTTCTATGAGTTGTCTTTTGGTGATAATGTTTTGGGTAAATCACTATCAGATGGTAATATCATAATTATTGAATATATTGTATGTAATGAAGAAGATGCTAATGGAGCAAATTCATTTACACTGCAAAGTTCTGTCGGTGGTTCTACTAACGCAACAATTACTACTGTCATCAACTCTGAAAACGGTGCACCTAGAGAAACTATAGAGAGTATAAAATTTAATGCTCCTAAATCATACTCTGCACAAAAAAGAGCAGTGACCGCAGAAGACTATAAAGTTATTCTTCCTAAGTTATATAATAATGTTGATGCTATGCAAGTTTGGGGTGGTGAAGATAATGACCCTCCTATTTACGGAAAAGTATTTTTGTCAATCAAACCGAAAACAGGAAGAACATTGACCACATCAACTAAAGATGCTATTAAAAATACTGTCTTATCTGGAAAGACTATGGTTTCTATCACACCTGAAATTGTAGACCCTGTTTATATTAATATTATTCCTACAATCACAGCGTATTGGAATCCAAATATTACAACATCAACGATGACTGATATTTCTTCTGCTATTCGTGATGCAGTCACAACTTTCAATTCTACAGAATTAAAAGACTTTGATAGTGTTTTTAGATATTCTAAATTTGTATCTATTATTGACCAAGCAGATAAAGGTGTTATATCTAACATTTCAACAATTAGATGCGAGAGAAATTTTGATGCTATTTTAAATCAAGAAAGTAAATATACTATTAACTTCTATAATCCAATATTTACTCAAGGACCTGGATCACCATCAAACTTATCTTCAACAGGATTTAATATTTCAGGAAGACTTCAAACATTGTACTTAGATGATGATGGTAATGGAAACATTCGTTCATATTATCTTGAAGAAGGTTCATCAACTAAAGTTTATGTTAATAATACGCAAGGTGCTATTGATTATGGCACAGGTAAACTAATCATTGACCAGTTGAATATTACAGGAACAGTCTTAGATAATAACTCAGTTGAGGTTTTTGTAACATTGAATTCTAACGATATTGTAAGTGTTCGTAATGTACTATTAACTATCAATACTGAAGATATCACAGTTAATACAATCGTTGATAAGATTGCAACTGGAGAATCCTCAGCGGGTGTTGATTATCAGACTACTAGTTCTAGTGAATTAAGTAGAACTGGAGGTACAGGTGTAGCAGGTGCCGCATCAAGTATTCAAGTACAAAGCAGTGGTGGTAGTAGCGGATCATCAGGTAGCGGCAGTGGAAGCGGATATTAATGTCTTTACTTAAAGCAAATATTGATAACATAAAAGGCGCGGTATCTTCTATAATAGGAGACCAATTACCTGAATTTGTCAGAAGTGACCACACAACATTTGTCACTTTTATCGAAGCATACTATGAGTGGTTAGAATTGAATGGCAACGCCATCGAAACAACTCGTAATGCTAAGTTGTATAATGACATTGATAATACAGTAGATGCTTTTGTAACATATTTTAAAGAAAATTATCTTGTAGATATTCCTGATTCCATTCTTAATGATAAGAGAACTCTTCTAAAAAATATTAAAGAATTCTATCAAGCAAAAGGAACAGACAAATCTATTATTCTTTTGTTTAGAATGTTGTTTAATGAAGATGTTTCTGTTTACTATCCAAAACGAGATATGTTGCGTGTATCTGATGGACAGTTTACTTCTGATATTATTATTAATATTAAAAACTTTACTGGAGATACTGCAAACATTGATGAGATTGTAGGTAAACAAATATTACAGAAAAATGTACCTTTACAACCTGACATTAATCAAGCAACAGGTCTTATTGAAAACTTTATTGCATTTCAATCTGGTGCTAATACAATATATCAACTTACACTCACTCAAAACTCAGTTGCAGGTACTTTTGTCGCAGGGCAAATCATCTCAGTTCCTACAGATACAGGTTTAGTCGAAGGTGAAGTTGATAACATTATTACAGGTATTAACATTCCTACTTCAGGTGCTTATTATAATACTGGTGACCCTCTTGTAACTTCTAATAAAACACCTAGATTAGAAAAAGAAGATGATAGTGGATACATTACTACAGAAAGCGGAGACATAGTAGTATCTGAAGAGATTGGTAATTCTGCTCAATTTGATATTAGCACTGTGGGTAAAGGTTCAATTCAAGAATATTTGATTGAAAATGGAGGTCGTGATTATGCTTTAGGTGATCCTCTCTCTTATACAGATGGAGGATTGGGAGCAAATGCTAGTGCAATTGTAAAGCGTAATGAAGGTAGATTAATATCTGAAGCAGATGGTTCGGGCATTCTTCTAGAAAGCGGACACAGTATTCTAGCAGGTGATTTGAGAGAAATTGCTAAAGAAGATGGTGATTTACTTCTTTTAGAAGATGGTAGTCGTATTATTCCAGATGATGCTGACCATGTAGGAATTATTCATGATTTAACTATTGTAAACGAAGGTGTGAATTATGATAGACTTCCTCTTATTGATGTGACATCAACAAATGGAACTGGCGCAGTAATTAAATCATTATCTAATAATCTAGGTCGAATTACTGGAGTTATTAGAACAAACTTGGGTAGTGGATATACTTCACCTCCTGATGTTGTTGTACAAGAGAATTTAATATTAGAAGATGTTGTAGGTACTTTTATTGCTGGTGAAGCAATAACTAGTCAACCATATAAACTTCTAAAGCAAGATGAAGATAGTATATTGCTGGAGACTGGCGATGCACTATTAAGTGAAATCACGACAGTCGAAAATGGAACTATTCAATCAATAGATACTAGTAGAAACTTGTATAAGATTAAACTAGATACATTTGAAGATACATTTAGATTAAACTCTAGTTTATATGAAAAAGATGATATATGTCTTAGAAGGTCTAGAATAACAGGTGCGGTTTCTGGTGCAACAGCAACAGTTTGTCAAGTTGGTTCTGCCATAATTAATCCTCAGAATGGTACAGTATCTTCTAGTGAAGGTGTTCTCTTTGGTGCAGATGGTCGTTTATCTGAAAGTTCTAAGAGTATTCAAGACAGTTTCTATTATCAAGACTTTTCATATGTTATCAAAGTAGGTAACTCAATCAACGTATGGAGAGATGCAGTTAAGAGAATTCTTCATCCAGTTGGTCTTGCACTATTTGGTGAGGTTTCTGTTTCAACATCTGTTTCTGCTAGAGCATGGGGCGGTTCTGAATTTAGACTGAATGGTAATCAACCTAGATTTAAAGAACTTCAAATATTACTAGAAGTTCTAAAGTCTGCAACTCCTGTTGCTCGATTACAAAAAATAGAATTAGAGATTTTTACAGAAGTTGTTCATGCAAATATGTTTGAAACTAGAATAGTTACTGAAGATGGTAATTTCATTCTGATGGAAGACAGTGAAGAAGTCAACACCAATAAAGGCAAGAATTATTTGAGAGGTGAAGAGTTGGTTATCGGAACAGAAGCAGGTGGTGTAATGCCTATTCTACAGTTCCCATCACATGCTACACCTATTGCCAACATTGATGCTACTGCTCAATTCTTAAAAGACATTACATTGTTCTTGCGTGACGCAGGTGCTTCATTTGATGAGAGTGCAAGAATACCTACATCACCAAACAATGAAACTGCAGATGGTAACCAACATGGTAAGACTGACCAAACTCCTGATATTACTATTATACTGCAAACATTTGAAACGTGGGCAGAGACATTGACTGCAGGAACTTCAGTTAAACACACAATAGAGATTTATAAACAAATTGCTAGAGTTGCACAGAGCGTACAGAATGTAGTCACACTTCTATTACCAACTATCACATCTACAGATGTACTAACAGCAACTTCATCATCGAAACTACACTTAATTGCATCTCTTGGTCTAGAAGATGCACACTTACATGAGTCCTATGGGTCAGCAAAACTCGGACCCACAGGGTATTCACTAGACCGCTTCAAGTTCTTGTTCCCGCCATACAGCGCAGGAACTAGAGAAATCGACCGCGGTGGTCGTATATATAGAGGAACATATGATAGTTCTAAATTGACAAGTAATTATTCTGGTAGTAACACCAGCAATGATGATTATTGGGATACTTATGCAAATACACAAATTGTACATTTGAATGAGATTGTCAATAATGTAGATGACTTAGTAAACTTCCCTGGTAGAAAACTAGATTTCACATTTGATTCCGAAATCTTCCTACGAAGCAGTTAAAAAGTCTTATAAATAATGTAACACACTTAATTAGTTTAAAGAGAGGAAAAAATGGCCGCAATCATTACTAATAAGTTCCGTATTCACAATGCAGAGCAATATATCGAAGCATTCAGTGAAGCATCAGGAACAAACATTTATTTGTTCATCGGTCGTCCACAAGCGTGGTCCGATGATACATCTCCTCCTACTCCTGTTGATAACAACGATACAGCATTTAATGCTTATGACGATATGGTCGCCATGAAGCGTGTGACTGCATCAGATGTTGTTCACGCAGTAGTAAGAAGAGACTGGACTTCTGGTACAGTATACGATGAGTACGCGCATGACTATTCATCAACAAATGCTGCCGCCAGTGGTGCAACATCACTTTCTGCCGCAACATACTATGTTCTGACAGATGATTACAACGTCTACAAAGTTATTGATAATAACTCTGGCGGCGCATCAACTACAAAACCAACTGGTACTTCAACTGGTTATATCACAACTGCAGATAGTTATGTATGGAAATATATGTACACAATTTCTGCCGCTGATGCTCTGAAGTTCTTGTCAACAGACTTCATGCCAGTGAAATTCATTGCTTCTGATCCAGGCGCTGGACAACCATACAAAGAACAGTATGATACACAGCAAGCGGCAACAGATGGTGAAATTAAGAAAATTAATATCACTGCCGCAGGTTCTGGATATACATCAGCACCTACAGTTACTATTACTGGTGATGGTACAGGCGCAACAGCAACAGTAACCGTTTCTGCTGGTTCTATCAATACAGTAACTATTACCAACGCAGGTTCTGGGTATACTCAAGCAACTATCACTGTATCTGGTGGTGGAGGTTCTGCTGGAGCATTGAAAGCAATCATTTCACCTGAAGGTGGACACTCATCGAATGCTATTCATGAACTTGGTGGATTCTATGTAATGAACAATGTAAGACTTGAGTACAATGATGGTTCTGGTGACTTCCCAGTTTCTAATGACTATCGTAGAATTGGTCTTGTTCGTGATCCATTTAACTATGGTACTACTACTGTTGCTACAGATACTACAAGAACAGCAACTAAGTCTATCACTTTTGAGAGTGCGGGTCTTACTGGAACATTTGTAGTTGATGAAACAATCACAGGTGGTTCTTCATCTGCATCTGCAAAAGTAATTGATTGGGATTCTAGTAACAGAATTCTACGCTACTATCAAGATGTGAATACTGGATTTACTTCATTCACTGGTGCTGAGACAGTAACAGGTGGAACTTCTTCTGCCGCAGGTACTATCAATGCACTAAACAATCCTGAAGTAGAACCTGACAGTGGTGATATCATGTATCTAGAACATAGACGCCCGATTAATCGTGCATCTGACCAGATTGAAGATATCAAACTAGTCATTGAATTCTAGTCTAAATAGTAGAATAGAAAGATACCGGAGCAATAAATGGCAGTTATAGATTTTAATGTAGACCCTTATTATGATGATTTTGAAGGCGCGGGTGGTGCTAAAGCAAAGAATTTTCATCGTGTACTCTTTCGTCCTGGATTTCCTGTTCAGGCGAGAGAGTTAACCCAACTACAGTCGATTTTACAAAATCAGATTGAGAGACATGGACGACATGTCTTTAAAGAAGGTTCGATGGTTATTCCTGGCGACATCGCTTTCGACTTTGAATATGATTTCATTAAGATACAATCAACATTTAATGCTCAGAACGTAGAAAGTTATAGAACAGATTTTTTAAACAAGATTATTACGGGTTCAGAGACAGGCGTTAAAGCGAAAGTTATTGGAACTTTAGCGGCCACCTCTACTACACCTTTAACCCTGTATATTAAATATGAAGATAGTGGTACTGATGGTGCAACCAAAAGATACGCTATTGGTGAAAATGTTACATCTTTGAATGCAGATAATACTGTTGCAAAAAATCCAGATATGACTGCTAACCAAACTACAGAACTAACAGCATCACTATTAACAACTGGTACTGTTATGTCTACACAACCTGAAGGCACACCTGATATCGACTTCTTTGACCCTGCGGTAATGACTGCCGCAGGGAATAGCGATACTGTCGGTAGAGGTTCTGCAATTCAAATTCAAGCAGGTGTTTATTTCATCAATGGATTCTTTGTCGCAAACGAATCGCAAAGAATTCTGCTTGAACCATATCACAACTATCCATCTTTTCGTGTAGGATTTCAAGTATCACAAACAACAGTAACACCTGAAGAAGATGCTACACTCAAAGATAATGCACAGGGAGCATCTAACTTTGCCGCTCCTGGCGCACATAGATACAAAATTAATCTTACACTAACAAAAAAATCACTTACAGCGACAGATGATGTAAACTTTATTGAACTCGCAAGATGTGAGCAAGGACAGATTTCTAAACTTGTTGAAAAAGCAAACTACAACTTCTTACAAGAAGAATTTGCAAGAAGAACATATGATGAAAGTGGCGACTATGAAGTTAAACCTTTTAGACTTGATATTCGTGAACACTTTAATGACGGCACCAACAGAGGTGTGTGGGATGCAAACGCAGACACACCAGGTGATAGAGCAAAACTTGCTCTTGGTATTGAACCTGGTAAAGCATATGTTCAAGGTTACGAAGTCGAAAGTAAAATTACAAAGTTTGTTAATGTTCCTAAACCAAGAACATTCAACTCTGTTGTAGATACACCAATTCAGACTGATGTTGGTAACTTTGTTCTAGTAAACACACTAACTGGTGCCGCTGATATTAATGATTTCGCAGAAGTATTCATCTATGATGATTTTATAGATGGTTCACCTGCAGTAATTGGTAACGCAAACCTAAGAGGTATTCAGTTACATGATGGAGACTTCACTGGCAACATTGATGAAGTAACATATAAACTCAGTATTTTTGACATTCAAATGAATGATGGTAAAGATTTTGCTAGAGATGCTAGAGCATTCGGTGATAGTTCAACACCGGCGAGTGCAACATTCTCATGCCAGATTGAACCTAAACTAGTAACACTATCTGGTACTGCTTCAACTGCAGATGCAGATGCTACTGTAACTGGTGTTGGTACTGCATTCAACTCTCAAGTTCGCGCTGGTGATGTATTATTCTTGACAACCACAACAGGTGATGTTAGAATTGGAGAAGTAGATACTGTTACTAATAACTTACAATTAGAACTAACTGCTAACACAACAACCGCCGCAGGTAATGTTGTTAGTGGTGGTATTCTCAAGCGTTTTTCTGCAGAACTTTTAAGACCAGACCAAAAAATTCTAGTGTTTCCAACTGGATACTTTAGAATGAGAAAAATTCGTGGTTCGGATGCACAGAATCCAGACAACGTATTATCATCTACTTACACTGTACGAAGACACTTTGATGTTGCATATAACATTGCCGCAGGTGCCGCACAGTTTACTGTACCAGATAGTGAATCCTTTGCATCTGTATCAAACTTACAAAACTTTATTGCAATTCTTACTGCTACTGGAACTGGTACTACACTAGCATCACAAGATGTTGGTGCAATCTTACCTATCGCATCTGGAGACTTAGCACTTAGTAATGGTGGTAGAACATTAACAATTAGTAATCTATTATCAAAAACTCTACCATCTGGTGCAAATCCAACAAACGGTAACTCAGTTGAAATTATTGCTTCTGTTGAAATTTCAGGTGCCGCTGGCGCTGAAAAAACTAAAGCACTACAACCAAATTCCACAGTTCAGATTACAACTCAAGGTGCCGCGCAAAATACAGAGATTACTCTTGGTAAAGCAGATGGGTATGCTCTCAAGTCTGTCAAAATGTCGGCAGACTTTAGCACTAATGCTACTTCATCTGACCAAGATATCACTGATAGATTTACATTTGATAACGGTCAAAGAGATGCGTTTTATGACTTAGCACGAATTATACTTAAACCGGGTCGTCCTGCGCCTACAGGGCGTCTACTAGTAACATTTGATTACTTCACTCACTCTGGTGGAGACTACTTCTCAGTAGACAGTTATGACGGTGTTGTAGATTACGAAAATATTCCGATATATTCATCGCCTGATGGAGATGGTAATACATATGACTTGCGTGACTGTTTAGACTTTAGACCAAGAATTCAAGATAGTGGAGGATCATTCACAGGTAGTGGTGGTTCTGTCACTGAAATTCCTATGATTGGTACAAACTTCAATGCAGACTTTACATACTTCTTAGGACGTATCGATAAGATTGCAATGAACTTTGATGGTAAGTTTATCAGAATACCTGGAGTTCCTGATATTAGTCCTAGACCACCTCTTGACCTTGGTAAGGCGATGACACTTTTTGAAGTGACGTACAAACCTTATGTTATCAATATTTCAGAAGTTGTTGCGAGAAAGATTAAAAATAAACGCTACACTATGAAAGATATTGGTAGACTTGAGACTAGAATTTCTAATCTTGAAGAAGTCAGTTCGCTCAACTTACTTGAAAAAGCAACAACCGATTTGCTAATATTAGATGCTGACGGTAATCCAAGATTGAAGAATGGTTTCATTGTAGATAATTTCAAAGGTCATGGAATTGGTAATGTAGGTTCTCCTGACTATCGTATTGCTATTGACATGAAGAGAAAACATGCGCGACCAATGGCACATACTGAAATTGTGAAGATGGTCGAAGAGAACTCTACAGACGCACAAAGAACTGCCGCTAATTACAGAAAACATAGAGATGGTATTATTACTTTAGATTATAGTGAAATACCATTTATTGAAAACCCATATGCTTCAGACAGCATGGAAGTCAATGCGTATAAAGTTTCTCCATATACTGGAGAGATGATACTTACACCTGCTTCTGATGATTGGAAAGATACAACTCGCAGACCTGACCTTGTGGTTGTTGATGACAACAACTTTGATGCAATTCAATTCTTAGCAGATGAGATTGGCGTTGAAGGTACAGTTTGGGAATCATGGCAAGACAACTGGTTCGGTGAGCAAATCTTCACTGGTGAGCGAGTAATTGGTTCTGGTGTGTCAGGCGGATGGAATGGTAACATTTTACAACAAGTAGGAACGCAACAAGTTGGACAAGTTCGTGAGGGTGTTGAAACTAAACTTATGAACTCAACTGTCGATAAAGCGATGGGTGATAGAATTGTAGATATGTCTATGATTCCGTATATGCGTGAAATACCAATTCATGTTCAGATTGATAACATGAAACCTAGAACTAAAATAAATGCATTCTTTGATAATGTTAATGTGAACGCATATGTTAAACCTGACGATAAATTTACTGTGACTGCTCCAAACAGAACAGACTTTCAGTTTGATCCACTACAAGACCCTGGAGTTGAATTCGACACAGACGATGCTCGTTACTTTGGTACTTTCGTAGACCCAGATTCCGATATCGCATATCCTGCACTTGCATTCTCTCTTGGAGATGTTGTAAGAAACTCTGTTCACACAGCAACTTCAATATCAAATGTAGCGAAAGTTGGTAATACTGTAACTATTACAGCATCTAGTGTATCAGGTATTTCAGTTGGTCATGTCGTATCATTTGCAAATATTGTAGGTTCAACAGAACTAAATGAAGGCAAATATAGAGTTGAAAGTGTAGATACAGGCACAAGTACATTTACTATTGTAAATTTTGATGCAACCGGTACACCAATCGGCACTGTAACTGCATACACTTCTGGAGGAACTGTAACGAGACTTCAAGCATCTGGTGTTGTTAGTTATGCTGGACATCTAAACACAGAAACAGCAGATACACTTCCTCATACATTTCATGTTTCAAATATCAAGAATGGTTTTGCAATCGGAGATGACCTTACAGGTACAATCGACAATGCTTTAGGTGCAAAGAATTTGTGTGAAATCACAGCAATTAATAGTGTATCAGATGGTACATCTACAGACATATACAAAAACTTAAAACAGTTTGGTGATGATAATATCACTGATAATGAAGGTACTTATACTGGTGTATTTGTAGTTCCAAATACTGATACCGTGAAATTTAGAACTGGTGACAGAACATTAAGATTTATTGATAATAATACAAATAATATTGAAATTGGTATTCACACTACAAAAGCAGAAAAGATATTTCATGCTACTGGTATCAATGAAACAAGAGAAGAAACTATCTTGTCTCTTAGACAAGCAGAATTTGTTCGTGACCGATTACAAGAAGAGCGCGAAGTTTCAAGAAACATTACTGGTTCAACTCGCTTTCAAAGAACTTCTAGAGTTCAACCGCCTCCATCTGCAGATGGTGGTGACGGCGGTGACGGCGGTGGTTCAGGTGCAGGCGGCGGTTGCGGTCAGCACGATCCACTAGCACAAACTTTTGTGGTTAACGAAGCAAAAGATGGTGTTATGATTACTAAAGTTGACTTGTATTTCAATGAAGCAGGTACAAGACCTATCATTATTCAGATGGTTAACACAAAAGACGGGTTCCCATCAGAAAAAATTATTCAACAAAAAGTAATTGACGTTGCAGATGTGAATGTATCTACTGATGCAACTGTTCCAACAACTGTTGTGTTTGATAGTCCAATCTTCTTAGCGGGCGATGTAACATATGCAATCTTGATTAAAGTTGACCAACCTGGATGTAAAGTATTCTTCTCTGATATTGGCGAGAGTAATCTCGGAGACAACAGAACAATTTCTAGAAACCCATTGACTGGTACTATGTTCTTGTCTCAGAATGGTAATACATGGACACCTCATCAGACTAGAGATATCAAAATGACAATGTATCGTGCATTGTTTACGGGTAGTGTTGCAGTAATGGACTTTAAGAACGTAAGAAATGGATTTACTGTTCTGAATAACAACCCATTTGAAACAGCACCGAACACTAATAAAGTTCGCGTAACGCAAAGAAATCATGGTCTCTCAGTTGGAGATAAAGTGACAATTGCTAATGTTGCTTCTGGATTTTATGGCGCAAACTCTACCACAAACGGTATACCTCATACAGAGTTTAATAAGCAACATACTGTTGTGGGACCTGTAACAAATGACACTTATGTTATCGAAGTTACTGCAGGAAATGTTGTAAATGGTATTGCTGGATTATCTAGTGATACTGTGGGGGGAGGTAATGTTCAAGCAACTAGAAACTTTATTGCTGATATTATTCAACCTACTCTGACAAACATTCGTTTTGCACAATCATCTTTGACATATGATATGAATGTTCAGAAAAAAGCAGGAAACATTTTCACTGGATTTAAACCAGTACAAGAAAATCAAAATCAAATATATGATGAACCTATGATTATTGAATCCAAAGAAAATGAAAGTGGAACTGTTGGTTACTCTGCTAGAATTAGAGCAACATTCAATACACTGAATGATTTTGTATCACCAATGATTGATTCCCAGCGTATATCTCTATGCTGTATTCAAAACAGAATTGATAATAGAGTTGAAACAGATGTTACTCTAAGCACACATGATGATAGAACTGCAGTAAGTGCAGATACTAATGTTGCATTCTCAAATACAAATGGTAATATTACTACGACAAATAGTGCAACAAGAGATTTGTTTGATACTTTAGATATTGGTAAGTATATTACAATATCTGGTGCCGCAAACGCTGGCAACAATCAAAAGTACTTGATTAGTAATTATAAGAATGATGGTACAACTGCAACTATCACAACAACACCAGTACCTGCTACTGATGAAGCGGCATCTAATGCAGTCACTATTGTACAGCATGAAAAGTATTTACATGATATTGCTCCAGCGGGAGCAAGTAATCTAGCAAACTATGTGACTAGAAGATTTACTCTTCAAAATCCTTCTACAGCAATTAAGATATTGTATGAAATGAATAGACCTGCTTCTTGTACTGTTGATGTATACTATAAGAGAATTACTGATGGTACTGAACAAAAGTTTGAAACTATTCCTTGGGCAAAAGTTGATACTGAAATATCAGATAGCGCAGATGGTGATCCTACAGTTTTCCGAGAGAGAACACATCTAGTAGAAGGATTAGCAGAGTTTTCTGCTGTTGCAATTAAGATTGTTATGAAGTCAACAAACACATCGTTTGTACCTAAAATTAAGAACCTTAGAGTTATAGCATTGGCACTGTAATATGAAAAACTTTATACAAATAGAAGGTCATCCTGACCTAGTTAGAGAGAAAAATAGCAAAGGTGTTATTAACACTAATTCTGTTGAATATCAGAAATACATGACAGTTCAACTCGCTAAAAAGTCTGAAAAGATGAAAGTGCAGAATATGTGTGATGAGATAAATACTCTTAAAGATGAAATGCGAGAAATAAAACGTATGCTCATTCAAGTATTGGAGAAGTAATATGGCAGTAGTAGTAGTAAACACAACGGACAGTTTAGACCAGTGGAGACAGAAGACTAATATTATCTCTACTAACTTAGGTGATCCTGCATCATTGACAACAACTGCTACAGATGTCGTGGGCGCAGTGAATGAACTTGATAATGAACAGGGAGATTTGACTACATTGACTACTGCTCAGAAATCATCTTTAGTGGGTTCACTAAATGAGTTGAAGACAGACTTAGACAACTTATCATCTGCTAATGCATTGTCTAGACCTGTATTGATTGCGTTTGCATAACTATGGCACTTATTGATTTTACAAGACTGATTAGTTTTAAAGAATGGTTTAATAATACTAATACTTTAGGTAATGCAGTTGGTGATCCAGATGGAATTAACGCAGACTTAGGTAGTAACTTAGTAAATGCCGCTAATGTCATACAAGCAGATTTGGGTGATATAACAAGTATTGATGCGTCACTTAGACCAAATACAAATGAAAGTTTTGTAGAAGCACATAATGAATTAGCGAATGAAATTGGTAGATTTCGTATTTCAGAAGCAGAACCACAAGCATACGATATGCATCCTATCGCAGTATTTGGTTCAGATAGTGATTTAGATGCTCATGGATTTGTTGAATAAATAGTAGAAAATAGAGGAAAAAAATGGCAAATGATTTCGAAAATAGAATTGCTAGTGGAGTAGGAACTGCTAGAACTGATATGTATACTACACCTTCCGCAGTAGGTAAGCGTAGTATGATTATTGGTCTAGAACTGGCAAATGTTACTGTTTCTGCTATTACTGTAGATGTTGAAATATACGATGATTCCGCGGCATCATATGTAGTAATAGGAAACAACATAAACATTCCAGCAAACTCAACACTATCATTTATTAGTGGACAAAAGATTGTACTGAATGAAAGTGATAAATTAGCAGTGACAAGTAGTGCATCAGCATCATTGAATGCTATTGCAAGTATTCTAGAGGATATCTAATCATGGCGAAGTATGTAGGAGCGCAACCAAGAGTATCAGGTAATAGAATTGATGGTGGTACAATCACTACTTTTCAATCGACAGGTATTGATGATACTGCATCGACTACTACTAACCTGACGATTACCGATACAACTCAGACACAGACTGGTGTTATCACAAACAGTGCAACATCTGGTAGTCATAACTTTGACACAGATACGTTTGTCATCGATACAACAAACGATAGAATTGGTATCAATGTTGCATCTCCAACTGTTGCTCTTGACATAGTTGGTGATGGAATTAATATATTTTACACTGACGATGGTGCAACAGCAAGTCCTACAATAACTCTTACAAGAGATAGTAATACTCCTGCCGTTAATGATATATTAGGTAAATTCAAGTTAGAAGGTAAGAACTCTGCAGATGAAACTGTAACTTATGCAGAAATGTATGGTCATATTAAAGACCCTACTGATGGTGCAGAAGAAGGTGAGTTTGACTTTAATGTTATGTCGGGAGGAACACTCGCGTCTGTTTTGATGCTTACTCCTGACGAAGTAACTGTCAATGATGGACAAGTAGGACTAGATTTTCATGTTAAAGGTAATGCCAATGATAATCTGCTATTTGTAAACACAGCAACTTCAAAAGTAGGTATTGGTACAACGTCTCCTACTGAAATTCTACATGTTGTTGGTGATGTTAAGATTGATGGAACAATTACATTCTCTGACCAAGCGGCAGGGTCTGGTGCCGCAACATTTACAATTCAAGATGAAAACAATGCCGACAATGCCGCAAATGCAAGATTGAACTTAACAGATTCCGATAGTGACATTCTAGGTACTATTCGACTGACTGATGGCGATATGGTAGTTGGTGCTGATGACCAGTTAATTCTTGCAACAGATACTAATAATTCATATGGTGAGTTGAAGTCTACTGTCATGTATGCTCACAAGAGACTGCCTGAAGCAGTTCGTGTATCTAATAGTTCTAACTTGACAATTACACCTCTGTCAAATCCAGAATACTTCTCAGAACAAACTGCATGTACTATTGCATCATCAAACTCTGGTGATATGAGTAGTTTCTCAGTTGGTGATGTATGTAAGATTGAAGGTTGTACTAATGCCGCAAATAATCAGTTGACAAGAATTATGGCAATCAGTGGCGATACATTGACAGTACATGGATTCAGAACTTCATTTGTATCAGAAAGTGGAGGGTCAATCACACTTTCAGAAGGTGGCGGTCCTTGTATGCATATTCCACCATATGTGAACTTTACATATGCTTCATTTCCACAAAACGAGAACACTTCTAGAGTTGCAACAATGCGTTATGTGCGTACAGCAATCTCAGAGTTGATTGATAGTTCACCAGGCGCACTTGATACACTGAATGAACTTGCCGCCGCTATTAACGATGATGCAAACTTCTACACAACAATTACTGGTCTGATTGATGCAAAGACAAATCGTGACTTTGATAATCTTACTGCAACTGGTGTTGAAGCATTGTATGACTACATTGGTTCATTCGAAAATACATCTAATACAGGTGGTTCATTTCCGGGTGCTGGTAATACCATTACACTAAATCATGATGATGCTAATAACAGATTTTACCTTGACGTTGCATTGAATGATCCATCACTCACAGTTACTTTGACTGGTGATGTGACTGGTACAGTATCATCAACTATGACAGACTTACAAGATACTACAATGTCAGTTGCAACAAGTATCGCGTCAGGTTCAGTAGTGGCATCTTCACTAGACCAAACTGGTTCTGTTACTAACCTTGTAAATGGTCTACCAAGAGCAACATCAGTTCAAAATTCTGATGACTTGATTATCGCAGATGCGTCAGATGGATTTGCATTGAAGAAACTTGCAAGAAGTCTAGTTGCGCCACCTGCACTTGGCGAAGACTTGGGTTTCTTTGCAATTGCAATGTCATAAGTATTATAAATATGAATATAGATAGGAAGTAAAAATGGCAACAGGTATATTTAAAAATACAAAAGTGAGTGGAGCATCATCCACAGGTTCAGGAAGTACTTTATACACGGTACCTAGTGGTAAGTATGCGGTCATTCACTCAATCTACATTACAAACACATATAACCTAGAAGACTTGTACGTTAATATTGTTATTGACGATGGAGCAGGTAATGAGTTTCATGTAGCATATCTTTATCCAGTTCAAGCAAACTTAGGAGCAATATTAGAGCGACCTATTAACTTGAACGATGGAGAGATTGTAAAGGTGAAAGCATCTAGAGCGAATTCTCTTGATGTTGTTGTCAATGCACTAGAATTTACACCGTAAAGAGAGAGAAGTAACACATGCCTTACATCGGAAGAACTAAAGGAAATAATATCAGAACTCAAAGGTTTATTGCCGATGGGGTTCGTAAGATATTTACAACAGAATTCATACCACTCAGCGACAATCAAATGTCGGTGTATATTGATGGTGTGTATCTAAACGACCAAGATTTTGTATTCAAACATCCTAATAAAGTACTTCTTTCAGATGCACCAGCAAGCGGCGCAGAAGTAATTATTCAAGCACTGAAAGCATCCGAGTTTCAATCTGTAAGAAGCAAAACATATTTGTGTGATGGTACACAAAGAATATTCGATTGTGGATTTACACCACCTGATGAGTATTCAATTATTGTTACAAAAAATGGTGATATTCTTCAAGATAAAGATTATGTTCTAGTTGCAAATAAAGTAGTTTTGACACAAGTTCCCTCAATTAATACTGAACTTGAAATCAGAGGTATCTATGATGTTATTGATCCATCTGGTAACGTGCAAGCATCAAACAGTCTAGCAATTGTAAGAACAAGAGCAATCACCGATGGATTGCAGAATATTGTTCCTATGCATCAAAAGACTGATGCTGAACACAATCTTCTCGTCTTTAGAGGCGGCGCAAGTGCATCTGTAATGTCTAATCATAATGAGTATGCTCTTGTAAACGAATATAAGTATGTTCATGAAAGTGTATTGACTGAAAATACACCAATTGAATTTAGAGGTCTTAAAAGCACAATGTATACCAATCTTAACCGAAGAGTTCTGATGGGTAAAAACATTAATGGTCAACCAACAACTATTAGTGGACCAACAAACACTGGTACTTCAGGATATACATCAGCAAACAATCTAGAAGCAAGAGGCGGTTCTGGTCAAGGATTCAGAGTAAACATCACCGCCGCTGGTGGTATTGTAACTGGTGTTACAATCAATACCGACTTAGCAAATGGTGAATTTGCATACAACTATCAAAATAACGAAATATTGACAATCATTCAATCTGGTTCAACTAATGATGCGACATTGACTATCACTGCAATCACAGATAATGAAGGTCAGCAATACTTTGATGTAAACAATCATCACTGGGATACTACAAATAACGTATATCAAAAAGAAACAACTTATGACTTATCAACTGATGAAGCAGATTTGATTGTTGCTATTGATGGTATTATTCAACCGTTTGATGAGTACACTGTAGTTTCCGGAGACTTCAATGAAGGTTCTGGAGCATCAAATCAAATAGTAAATATTGGTTCTAGAGTTGGCGTTGATGACCAAGCACCTAAAGTTGAAATCAGAGATTTGCAAGGTCTGATAGGTAATGATGATGTTTCACTATTAGCAGACACAGCAATTAGTCGTGCAACATGGGTATCGAACGGTTCATCAAATACATTTACAACCGCATCTGGTTATACAAGCAGACATGGAACATTCTCAACTCAGTCTGCTAATGCCGCAAATGAAGAAATGTTCTTAGTTATTGTTGATGGTATTATTCAGGCAAGAGACACATGGTCAATATCTGGTCAAACTTTGACACTAGGGGGAAATCCTGGTTCATCTGACCAATCAGTAAAAGTCGAATTGATTATGTTCGAAGCACTTACTCCTGGCGCCGGACATAATACACAAGACGCTAAGACAGTAACAATGACTGGTATTGCGGGAACTGGTGCTGGTGACCACATGTTTGTTAGACTTTTAGATGAAGCAACTGGTCTTATCGAATTGCATCCATCATCTGACGATAGTGTTATTGTTCATATTGATGGTGTGTATCAGAATGATGATTCCTATTTTGTAGAGAAAAATAAGTTATGTTTCTTTGATGAACATCCAGCATTCGGTTCTGTTATTGATTGTAAAGTATTGAAGTGTACAGAAGTCGCGGCAGCGAATAGAAGAAAAGTAGTATTAAGAGGAACTGGTTCTGCTACGCAATTCACAATTCCATTCACCTCAACAACTACACCTAACGACTTTGGTGTTCTTGTAGTAATCAATGGTAAAGTACTTAGAGATGAAGAATATGCTTTGAGTGGAACTACACTGACATTTAATACTGCACCTGCTCAAGATGCGTTTATTGAAGTGCAAGGTATCTTTGATATTACAACATACTCAGGAACTTCAAGTGAGACTGACTTAGAAACGAAGAAACTAGTATTCAAGTGTAATGGTTCACAACAGATTTTTGATATGGGAGAACTTGTATTTGAGAAGCATTCATTCGGAACTGTGCAAGATACATATAACGAACAAAAACTTCTAGTGTTCTTAGAGGGTGAATTGCAAGATCCAACTCAATATGTAATTGTGGGTAATAAGTTATATTTGACAACTATACCTGTCAATGAAACAAAACTTGAAGTTGTAAGATTTATTTAAAGGGTAATAAAAATGGCACTGACAAAATTAACTAAACACATTGTATATGGAGCGACTATCGTTCAAGTTCGTTATAAAGATATGGGTAATGTGGATTCATCATCCACGAGTGTGGTGGACTGGGATAGTATCACAATGACACCTGAGTACGCCGATTCGATTATGGAAGTTCGTATGAGCGGAACTATGTCAAATCAATCAGACAGTTCTGCGCCGAATGATGGTACTTACGATAGTCCTAGATGTCATTTATTTCTAGAAATAAATGGAAGTACAGAATATACAATTAATGATGCCGCTTCAGTTTCAGTATTCGATAAGACATATAATAGCGCCGCTGGTCGTAGAGAAGGTAAATCAGTGAATATGTATCATAGACATTTACCTGGAACTACAAATCTACAGACTGCAACTGTACAAGTTCAGAGAGATAACAATAATGCTGGAGGAAACTTAGAAGGTAGACACGGATTTTTAATGGTGAAAGAAGTTGCAGGTGGTCTCACAATCGGTACTCCTTCTAATAACTATGTAAACTAAAGGGTGAGAGATTTAATATAATGGTGCTGAGAAAAGTAAAAAAAACAGTTGTATTTGGATCGGTTCTTGTAGCGCACTACGGAGCAGATTTATCGGATAAAAGTACATCTAGTTCAACATTTGCGTCATGGGGTGATTCTGTTATTTTAACGCCACAGTTTAGTGATAGTTTTTTAGAAATTGTTCTAACTGGTAGCGGAAGAGTTGCATCAAACATGCCGTCTGGAACTGGTTATGGTAGACTTAGAATAATGATAAATGGACAAGAAGAGTATATGTTAGATAATTTAATTGGTGGATATCAGCAATACAGTGGTAACCATACCCATAACAATCAACAGTTTGGTGAGGCAAATGGTCGCCAGAATTTTAGAATTTATGGAAGCGGAACTGCAATTTATGTAAATCATATACATCAACCAGGAACCACCAATGAACAAACTTTTCAATGTGAAGTTGCAACTAGTAACTCACTAAATGTAACATTTGCTGAAGGATTTATGACTGTAACCGAACTTGCAAGTGAAGGATATAATCTTACATAAATAGATATAGATAAAGGGTTAAAAAAATGGCATTAACAAAAGTAACGAAACACATTGTGTATGGATCGGTTCTAATAGCACACTACGGAGCAGATTTATCAGATAAAACACAGACCAGTTCAACATACGAGAATTGGGGCAGTGCTTCATCTGTGACGCCACAATACTCTGATAGTCACTTAGAAATAGTATGTACTGGTTCGGCATATCAAAACGCCTCTGGAATTACCAATGGATATCATTCTGGCGCGGCAAAGTTTACTGTTAATGGTTCTGATGAATATTTTTATAGAGGTATTATAGGAAACAATCCTAACAGGTCAGGTGGGCATAATCATCAAAACCAACAGTTTGGCGAAACAAATGGTAGACAGAATTTCCGACACTATGGTTTTGGATCAGCAATCTACATGAACCACATTCATGCTCCGGGATCAACTAACGCACAGTCTGTACAGTGTATGGTAGCGGTTGAGAACGATGGTCCTTCAATTACTTTTGCTGAAGGATTTCTGACAATTTCTGAGATTGCTGGCGAGCATTACAACTTAACGTAAGAGGGAAAAAAATGGCATTAACAAGAGTAACAAAACATATCGTACATGGGTCTCTCTTAGTCCAGTTTAAGTACACCGAAAACGCGGGCGATTGGGACTTAACAGCATCACAAAGTACATACACAGAAATTAATGGTAAGAATATTCTGATGACACCACAATATGCGGATTCTATTATTGAAAATCAAGCAAGCATGACATCTAGAGATATTTCTGATGGTCAGAACCTTACTGACAGTTTCTCTTGTGCATTGTTTGTGAATGGAAGTAATGAATATGAAGAAACCGGAATTAGAGGTGTAAACCCTTATGGTAATGACCATTCTCATACTGGTGGAAGAAACGATAGAACAGCACCAACAAGAAGACATGGTCATGTAACGAACTTTACTGCCGCTATGGGCATCAATCATGCTTATACTCCTGCGACTACAAATGAACTAGATATGGATATTCGCGTAAAAAATAGTGCAACGAGAAGTATTCGTATTCGTGACTTCTTTTTTATTGCAAAGGAAATTTCTATTGGATTAGCATCATCTGGCGCCCAGTAGAGTATACAATCTACAAGGGATTATAGTATGGCACTTCAAAAAATTACAAAAAGAGCAGTTAAGGGTTCTCTATTAATTCAATTTAAATTTGTTGAAAATGAAGGTGCTTGGACTCATAGTTCAAGTTCAAACTCATATGCTATTATTAATAATAAAACTTTACTTATAACTCCACAATATCCAGAAAGTATTGTGGAGATAAATTGTTCTTTTACATTAGGTGACAGTAGTAGTGCAGACAACTCATCTGACCGATATTCGTCAGCATTATTTGCAAACGGAGAAATGGAATATGAACAATCTGGATATAATGGATTACAACCCTATGGTAATGAATATTCACATAGTGGTGGAAGAAACGATAGAATTGCTCCAACTAGAAGATTAGGTCATTCTAGAAACTTTAGAAGTGCAGTTGGAATCAATCATGCACATATACCTAGGTCAACAAATCAAATTACATTTGATGTGAGAGTTAAGAATAATAATACTGATAGAGATTTTGAGGTAAGAGACTTTTTTATGATTGCAAAAGAAATTGCAATATCAGAAGATGGAGTGCAATCAGGTTCAATAACCTTTGATGGTGTTTAATTATAAATAGATATAAATATAGATGTTATCTAATAAAATTTTAACAGGAGTTTAAAAAAATGGCAGACGATTTAGTAAGCGCAGTGAGAAAAACTGCAGGACCAAAATCAGTAGATGAACTGATTAGAAAAGGTCCTCCTACTAGAGATGAAATCGAAGCAATTATGGAAAAAGGTGCTATGGGTTTGGTTGCTACTGATGAAGAGCAAGCAATCTTAACAGAATATCATTCTAGAATTCGCAGAGCAGATAATCTCTCAGTTATATTAAATATTCTATATCCAACATGTGAATGGTCACTTAATACAGTGCCAGGAGCAGATTGGAATGTAGCAGACAGCGGATTACATCCTGGTGCGGTTGAAGCACTAGAATGGGATGAAGATAATCCACTACCTAAACCAACATTTGCAGAATTGACAAAGATGCGTCCTTATGTTCAAGATATTCTTGACCAGCAAGCATACATTGATTTGAGAGCATCAAACTATCCAAGAGAAGATGCGATGATTAGAGCATTGTGGGAATACATCATGGAAGGTAATGATGAAGGCGTGAACGCACTACAAGCAAGAAGACTTGCTGTTAAGAAGCGTTTTCCTAAACCAGAAAACAAGCACTGGATGGTTCAGTCAGAAGAGTATATGAGAATTATGCCTAATTCTCCAGAAGATATTCTTAGAGACATTGATGAAGAAACTGCAAAGAAGATTGCATTTAATCCTCATCTAGAAGCGGCAGATGCATTACCTCTATCAACAAAACTTTCACTTGAAGAAAGAATTGAAAAAGTTATTGCTGTAAGAGGTATGGCGAATGAAGAGAGCGTAAATACAACTGTCACTCTCGCTGATGTTGATGCTAAAGCGGCACAATTAGAAGCGGCAGGCATTGACGTAAATGCTACTGATGCATCAGAAGAGTAGGGAGATAAGATATGCCAATTAAAAACGGAAGATTAATCCTACAAAGAGAAGTATCAGACTTTGCAGAAAGATTTACTGTTGATCCTGCCAACTTATTGTCAGTAGGAACCTTTGTGAGACTTGCAACTTCAGGAGATTATGAAATTGCAGTTACAACAGGTGCATCCGACAACAAGGCATTTGGTGTTGTCTATTCACTAGATAGAACTAATAATCCATATGTAGCAATGTCTGGTCGTTGTATTGTCAAAGTTCGTGGTGTTGTAGCAAAGGGTGATACTCTAGTATTATCTGATTATAAAGGAATGTTGACAACAGATAACGCCGCCTCGTTTGAAAATGTGAAAGCACTTGCTATTACAACAAACTCAAAACAACATGGAGAAGTTGAAGCAGTTCTAGCATAACAATAAAAAACGTCAAAATTTTAAACTCTATTTTCTCCAAGGTATAAATACTAATAAGAACATACCTTGGAGATTTTTTATGGCGAACCCAACAAGCAGAAGCGAGTTACAAGAATATTGCTTGCGCCGTCTAGGTAAAGGCGTCATTGATATTAACGTGTCAACTGACCAGATAGATGATAGAACAGATGAAGCAATTCAGTTCTTTCAAGAATATCACTTTGACAGTGTAGAGAAAACATATCTCAAGCACAAAGTAACAGCAACAACAATAACAGTTTCAGATTCCTCGCAATTTACTATTGGCGAGAAAATTACTGGAGGCACATCTAGTGCAGTCGCTTACATATATGATGCTCCAACATCAACTACACTAAGACTTTATAAAGAAGTTGGTGATTTGACTACTGAAGCAATTACAGGTGCATCATCATCAGCGACAGATACAATCACAGCAATCACAGTAGGTGATATTAAGAACGGTTATGTTCCTGTAACTGATGCTATTACAGGAGTAGAACGAGTATTTCCTTTCACAAATAACACACAGATAGATATGTTTGATGTTCGCTATCAACTAAGATTAAATGAATTATTTGACTTAGCAAGTACATCTGTGCTATACTATAATATGATACAGCAACATCTATCGTTAATTGATGAACTTTTAGTTGGTGAAAAACCAATTAGATTTAATCGTCATTCTGATAGAATTTTTGTAGACATGGACTGGAACAATGATATTAAAGCAGATGAGTATCTTGTATTTGAAGCATATAGAATTCTAGACCCTGCAACTTATGCTGATGTGTATAACGATATGTTCTTAAAGAAATATCTTACTGCACTAATCAAATTGCAATGGGGTAACAATCTAAGTAAATTTGCTGGAGTACAAATGCCAGGTGGTGTAACACTTGATGGTGTTCGTATTATGCAAGAAGCAATGGAAGAGATTGCAAAAATCGAAGAAGAAATGTCACTCAGATATGAATTACCAGTTGACATGATGGTAGGATGATTACATGGCACTTAATGCGTATTTCGACCAAGGCGGCGGATTAGATAGTACAGGTTATTCTTTAGAGCAAACCCTAATTGAAAATCTTTATACAGAAGCAATTAAGATTTATGGTTTTGACATCTATTACATTCCTCGCACATTAGTAAACGTAGACACAATCTTCAATGAAGATGAGTTATCTAAATTTACGTCTGCACACTCTATAGAGATGTATCTACAATCAGTAGATGGATTTGAGGGTGAAGGTGACTTCTTGTCGAAATTTGGTGTTGAGATACGAGACAGGGCAAGTTTTGTTGTTGTTAAATCACGTTGGTCTACTGCAGTTGATGATAACGCATCTTTAATTGTAGAAGGCAGACCAAACGAAGGTGACTTACTATACTTTCCTATGACAAAAGGTTTATTTGAAATCACATTTGTTGAGCATGAGAATATTTTCTATCAAGCAAATAATATCTACACATACAGATTAGATGTTGAAAGATTTGTATACAGTTCAGAGAAGATTGATACTGGTGTATCAGCGATTGATGCTATTGAAGATGCACGTTCAACTGACATGTTTAACTATGAAATATCACTTGAAGATAGTTCAGGTTCATTGTTGCTTGAAAATGGATTTAAGATTATCAAAGAAGATTATACACTTTCAACAACAACTAATGCGACAACAATTGGTGCAAGTATTGAACCTCTTTCAAGAAACAACGACTTTAGTTTGAATGCAGAAGATATCATAGACTTTAGCACAAGCAATCCATTTGGTGAGGTACAAAGATAATGTTAGGACAAAATCATTTTTATCATGAAACAATTCGCAGAAGTGTTATCGCATTTGGTAGCGTATTCAATGATATCGACATTCGTAGAAAAGATGCAAGCGGGAATGCAATACAATCACTGAAAGTGCCTCTTGCATATGGACCAAAACAAAAATTTCTTGCTAGACTATATGAAAATCCTCAACTAACAAATACACATCAACTAACTTTACCAAGAATGGGTTTTGAAATTAGTGGATTTAATTATGATGGTCAACGTAAAGTAAACAAAATGAATGTTCGTAAAACAGTTGGTACTACTAGCACAGAGATTAAAAGACAATATCAATCTGTACCTTACAACTTGAATTTCAGTCTGTTTATTATGGCAAAAAACCAAGAAGATGCACTTCAAGTTGTTGAACAAATATTACCATTTTTCACACCAGCATATACTTTAACTATTAATGCTGTTCCTGAGATGGGTATTAAAGATGACTTTCCTCTTATACTAGAAAGTCTAACATATGAGGATGATTATGAAGGTGATTTTGCTTCTCGCAGAAGTATCATATATACTATGACATTTACTGTAAAGATGAATTTCTATGGACCTATTTCTGAGCAAGGTATCATTAAGACTGTGCAAGCAGATGCTTTCTTAGACAACTCTCCTACTATAGGAACATCAATTACACCTACTAGTAGATTGGTGACAACTCCAGACCCAACTTCTGCAGATGCAGATGATGATTTTGGATTTAGTGAAACGTGGACTGATAATCCAGTAACATAATAAGTGAGATTATAAAATGGCAACTAAGACAATATTAGCAACTACAGAAACTAGAGCAACTTTTGCAGTATCGGGAGACTTCACTCCTGGTTCAGTTGATTTTGATATGGATGTCGATACTTTAGGTAGAGATGAAACTGCAGAAAATCCAGAGTGTATTATTCTACAAATTGATTATGACAATAATGTGGGAGACATTGAGATTTATCGTGTTACTGAACCAAATCTAACACCAGTGTTTACTTTCAGTGGAGCAGGAGTAGGTGCTATTACAAATACAGGACAACTTGGTCTTTCAGCAGAACCAAGTAAAGATTTACGAGTTTTTATTGAAGATGGAACTGTGACGATTACTTTGAAAAAGGTAAGCGGATTCACACAACTATAAGGAGTGTGATATGAGTATTGATGAAAAATTAAATCGAGTATTTGATATAGCAGAACAGTTACCGACAGAAGTTCAAGCATCTGACCATCTACCAGCACCTGACCCTAATAAAGCAGATGCAGATGCAGACTATGAAATTGCACGACAAAACTTTCATATGCTCATCGAAAAGGGTAATACAGCAATCGAAGGTATTCTTCAATTAGCAAGAGAAGCAGAGAACCCTCGTTCATATGAAGTAGCAGGTCAATTAATTAAAACAGTTAGTGATGTAACTCAAGATTTGATGAGACTACAGAAAAATATGAAAGACTTAAACAAAGTAGACGAAAAAGCACCTCAGAATGTGACTAATGCACTATTCGTTGGTTCAACTGCAGAACTGCAGAAACTAATCAAGGGTGAGAAAGAGGAGAAGGTAATCGACCATGAGTGATTTCGATTTTGGTTTCACCGCAGTAGATGAGAATGAACTAGAAGCAGTTCAGCAACTTGCACAAACTGCTACATCTTCATCAGAAGAAGTTCAGAAACTACAAGATAAATTATCAAAACTATATGCCGCTGTTGTTCCTTTGCTGAACAATCTAAAAGCGAATCCAGAAAAAGATTATATCTATTGGCCTAACCGTACGCTAAAAATTGACCAGTTTGAAGTGGTATTACAGAAGATTATAAATGAGTGATAATTATCTAGGAAATCCTAATCTTAAAAAAACTAATGTTCAGCAAGAGTTTACTGCAGAACAAATCGAAGAGTATGTAAAGTGTTCTAAGGACCCATCATATTTTATCGAAAGGTATATTAAGATTGTTAATCTGGATGAAGGTTTTATTCCTTTTGAAATGTATTCGTTTCAAAAGAAGATGATTAAAACATTTCATAAGAACAGATTTTCTATATGTAAAATTCCTAGACAGTCAGGTAAATCAACTACTGTGTGTTCATACATTCTGTGGTTTGCGTTATTCAATCCAACAGTAAACTGTGCTATTCTTGCGAACAAAGGTTCCCTTGCAAGAGATTTGCTTGCAAAAATTCATATGTCGTATGAAGCACTTCCGCCTTACTTACAGCAAGGTATCAAAGAATGGAATAAAGGTTCTATTGTATTAGAGAATGACAGTAAAATTATTGCATCATCAACATCATCTAGCGCGGTTCGTGGTGGTTCATTCAATCTAGTATTTCTAGACGAATTTGCATTCGTTCCAAATAATCTAGCAGAAGAGTTTTTTAGGTCAGTATATCCCACAATTACTTCTGGTAAAAATACAAAAGTGATGGTTGTCTCTACACCTAAAGGTATGAACCATTTTTATAAGATGTGGGTTGATGCTGAAGAGAAACGTAGTAATTATGCAACTATTGAAGTTGAGTGGAATGATATTCCTGGTCGTGGTATTCGCTTTAAAGAAGAAACGATTAAAAATACTTCTCAAGAACAGTGGGATCAAGAATTTGAATGTCAGTTCTTGGGGTCAAGTAATACACTTATCAACCCTAATTCATTGCGTAATATGGCATACAAGCAACCCGAATATGATAAAGAAGGTGTAACAGTATATGAAAAAGCACAAGAAGGTAACACATATATTTGCACAGTTGATGTCTCAAGGGGCGTAGGAATCGACTACAGTGCGTTTGTGATACTAGATGTAACAAAGATGCCTTTTAAAGTTGTATGTAAGTATCGTTCAAATGAAATTTCACCTTTAATGTATCCAACTGTTATTAATAGAATGTGTTCTCATTATAACGATGCATATATACTTGTTGAGATAAATGATATAGGTCAACAAGTCGCGGATATTCTAAATAATGATATAGAATACGAAAACTTATTGTCTACCACATGGAAAGGTAGAGCAGGACAAGTTTTAGGAGGAGGTTTTGGAGGAGGCACCACATTAGGTGCTAGAACTACGGGTCAACTGAAAAGATTGGGTTGTAGTAATCTCAAAAATCTAATAGAAGAAAACAAGTTGATAATTCAAGATTTCGATATTATCAACGAACTATCTACTTTTGTAGCAAGAAAAGGTTCTTACGAAGCAGAAGAAGGTAGTCACGATGATTTAGCAATGTGCTTGGTGATGTTTGCATGGTTAAGTGGACAACCGTATTTCAAAGAATTAACCGAGAATGATATACGACAAAAATTATATAAAGAGAAAATGCAAGCAATAGAAGATGAATTAACACCATTTGGTTTTGTAAGTCAAGAAGAAGGCGCTGGTGCCGAATCCTTTGTCGATGCAGATGGTGACAGATGGGTTGTAGTCGATAGTACAAATTGGTAAACTTATAAATATTATCGTAAATGACTAAAACCTTTGATTTTAAATACGGGAGTAAATAACATGGCATTTCAAATTTCACCAGGCGTTCTAGTTCGTGAAGTGGACTTAACACAGGTTGTGCCAGCAGTAGCAACCTCACCGGGAGCATATGCGGGCAACTTTCAGTGGGGACCTGTAGACGATGTAATCAATGTATCTTCAGAAAATGAATTGGTTTCCGTTTTCGGTGAACCTAATGCTGATACATACGAATATTTCTTCTCTGCGGCAAACTTTCTGAGTTATGGTTCTAATCTTCAAGTTGTTAGAGCAGAAAAAGCAAGTATGCTGAATGCGACACAAGACGGTTCAGGATTCTTAATTAAAAACGAAACACAATACGATAATCTAGGTGCTTCTGCAATCGCAACAGGAGTTGGCGATTGGGCGGCAAAATATCCAGGTACTCTGGGTAACTCACTTAAAGTATCAGTATGTCACACTGCAGGTGCTTACACAAGTACTAATACTACTACATGTGTAACCTCTAATGCGTTAGGAGCAACATCAGTAACAGTTGTATCTGCAAATACTATCTTTGTAGGAGACTTGGTTGTATTTGCTGGACACAATACTGAATATGAAGTAACAGCAGTATCAACAAATACCTTGACTATCAACGAAAAGGGTAAGACTACTGGTCTAACTACTGCAGTTGATGGAACAGTTACACCTGTTAATGTAACTGTCAAGTGGTACTATCATGCAGAATTCGATAATGCACCAGGAACATCTGCACAAGCAACGGCAAGAGGCGGTTCTAATGATGAACTTCATGTAATCGTCATCGATGAAGATGGAGATATTACTGGAACTGCAAACACAATACTTGAAAAGTTCTCAAATTTATCTGTCGCAACTGATGCAAAGAAGTCAGATGGAACAGTAAATTACTATGTAGAGCATATTAATCAGTATTCAAATTATCTCTGGTTCGGTGACCACGGCACAAACTTTGATAGTGACGTAGGTACAGCGACAGGTATTTTGAGTAATGCTTTTGCACACACAAGTAGAGAACCACAGTACGTTTCTCTGTCAGGTGCCGCAAATGGTGCCGCTCCTACAGCAGGAGAACTACAGACTGCATATGCTAAATTTGCAAACGATGAGCAATTCGATATCTCTCTTATTGTCATGGGACCTGCAAACGGAGCGACAGCAAAATACGTTGTAGACAATGTTGCTGAAATCAGAAAAGACTGTATGGTATTCTTATCACCAGAACTTGCTGATGCAACTTCAACAACTGCCGCAACAGATATTGTAGATTTCAGAGATAATTCGGCAAATATCAACTCTTCATTCGCAGTAATGGATAGTGGTTGGAAATATCAGTATGACAGATACAACGATGTATATCGTTGGATTCCTTTGAATGCTGATGTTGCTGGATGCTGTGTAAGAACTGACTTAGTTGCTGATCCATTCTTCTCACCTGCTGGTTTCAACCGCGGGCAGATTAAGAATGCAGTAAAAGTCGCATTCTCACCAGATAAAGCAGATAGAGATTCCCTCTATAGAAAGCAAGTTAATCCAGTTGTAGCATTCCCTGGACAAGGCATCACACTCTTTGGTGATAAAACTATGCTGACTGCACCAAGTGCATTTGATAGAATTAATGTTCGTAGATTGTTCATCATTCTAGAAAAAGCAATTGCTACAGCGGCGAAGTTTCAGTTGTTTGAATTCAACGACACTTTCACTAGAGCAAACTTTAGAAATCTAGTCGAACCGTTCTTGAGAGATATTCAAGGTCGCAGAGGCATCTTTGATTTTAAAGTTGTTTGTGACGAAACTAATAATACTCCTGCAGTCATTGATGCAAACGAGTTTAGAGCAGATATCTTTATTAAACCTGCAAGGTCAATTAACTTTATCACGCTTACATTCGTAGCAACAAGAACTGGTATCTCTTTTGAAGAGACTGGTGTATAAGGGATAAATAGTAAGATAATAGGAGCATATAAAAATGGCAACAATTTCAGACTTTAAATCCCGTATGATTGGTGGGGGTGCGAGAGCAAACCAGTTCAGAGTAACGCTATCATTTCCAGAATACGTTTCTGGAGCAGTAGCGGGCGTAGCAGGCAGAGATGCAGAATTTCTCTGCCGAGGCGCCGCACTTCCTGGTTCAACAATCGGTAACACTCCAGTCAACTATAGGGGTCGTGTTGTAAACTTTGGCGGTGAAAGAACTTTCACTCCATGGACTGTAACAGTGTACAATGACACATCATTCGCAATCCGCGATGCCTTTGAAATCTGGCAGAATGGTATCAACAACGTAGTAACTAATCGAGGTAGAGTCCTGCCTAGTGAATATCTCGTTGATTTACGAGTTGACCATCTAGACAGAAATGATGATGTTCTCAAGTCATATATAATCAAAGACGCATATCCAACCAACATTGGTGAGATTGCTCTAGACTTTGGAACAAACGATGCAATTGCAGAGTTTACTTGTGAATTTACTTACCAGTTCTTTGAAAGTCTTGGTGGTCGTTTCGGTGGTGTAACAACCGCAGATACAACTGCTTAATAACTTTCAAGATAATGGTATAATGTTTAGGTGGAGAAAATATGGCAGTAAAACTATTCGGATTTGAAATCAGTCGTAATGGAGGGGAGAAGAATTTACCAAAGCAGGATATAATTCTTCCTTCTCCAGACGATGGCGTGTCTACTGTTTCTGGTGGCGCGTACGGCACTTTTGTTAATCAAGATTATAGAGCGAAGAACGAATACGACTTAATTAAGAAGTATCGTGAAATTTCTATGCACCCAGAATGCGAAGCGGCGATTGATGATATTATCAATGAAGCAATCGTATCTGACAGTGATAGGCAAGTATCTATAACTTTAGACGATGTGCAGGTTTCATCATCTATTAAAAAGAAAATTAATGAAGAGTTTAAACAAGTTCTAAGAATGCTTGACTTCAATAAGAGGTCTCATGAACTATTTAAGCGTTGGTATATTGATGGAAGACTATATTTTCATAAAGTAGTTGATAGCAGTAATCCAAAAGAAGGCATACAAAAACTCAGAATTGTCGACCCTCGTTCAATAAAATTTGTTCGTGAAGTTATTAAAGACGAACAGCAAGAAATTACAAAGGGCGTCAGTGGTATTAAAAAGATTAAAGAATACTTCCTATACACTGAAGGATCGGTGGCGACAAATGTAACGCAGATGAAAACTGCAAATGCAATTGCTCTCACTAAAGATAGCGTAACATATGTGCCTTCTGGTATGACTGATATGAATAACAATATGGTTGTGGGTTATTTACACAAAGCAATCAAACCAGTCAATCAGTTGCGTATGATGGAAGATGCTCTTGTTATCTATCGTATTGCAAGGGCACCTGAGCGTAGAGTATTTTATGTAGATGTTGGTAACTTACCTAAGCAGAAAGCAGAACAGTATCTAAAAGACATTATGAATAACTTTAAGAATAAGTTAGTTTATGATGGTGATACAGGTGAAGTAAAAGACGACCGTAAGTTTATGAACATGCTAGAAGACTTCTGGATGCCTCGCAGAGAAGGTGGTAGAGGTACAGAGATTACTACACTAGGTGGTGGTCAAAACCTCGGTGAGATTGAAGATATTGAGTATTTTAAGAAGAAGATGTTCTTAGCACTCAATGTACCTCAGTCTCGTATGCAACCTGAAAGTGGTTTTCAGTTAGGTCGAGCAACAGAGATTAATCGTGATGAATTGAAGTTTACTAAGTTTGTAGGTAGATTGCGTAAGAAGTTCAATGAACTATTTCAAGACTTATTACGCACACAGTTATTGCTTAAAGGCGTTATAACTGAAGAAGACTGGGAACTTATGAAAGAAGATATTCGTTATGATTATGTAAAAGATAATCAGTTCTCAGAACTGAAAGACCAAGAAATATTAAGAGAACGTCTTGCTTTAGTACGAGATGCCGCTGAATATGCTGGTCAATATTATAGTAACTTGTGGATTCGTAAGAATATTCTCAAGCAAAATGATGATGATATTGAGCAGATAAATAGTGAAATAGAAGCAGAAGCGGAAGCATCTGGTGGAGAAGACGGTGAAGAAGAGGATCAATTCTAATGAATAAAATTAACGCAATGATTAACGATATTAACAACAAAGATTTTGTAAATGCTGAAGTTAAATTTCAATCAGTAATGAATGATAAAGTAGCACATGAATTAGCAACAGCAAAAGAAACATTTGCTAAAACACTTTTTAACGATAAAGGTGAACTAGAAATCGAAACAACGGAGTAGTAAAAAATGTCTGTAACATTCACCCAATTAAAACAGACTATCAACCTCGCTGAAAAAGTTAAAGTAGACAGTGGCGAAAAGATAGTAAAGACCGATAAAGTAGGTCGTAAGAAGAACATCGAAGTTACTGTTACTACAAAAGGTGGTAAGTACTTTGTATACTTTGATAAAGAAAAGTATGCCGGTTCATATCGTAGTGAAAAAGATACAGACAAAATTATTGATGATTACTTGAAACTTGTGGGTGAAGAAGTTGAAGTAACAGAGCGTGAAGACACAGCATCGGCAGTTGCAAGAGCAATGAAAAAGATGGGCGTCAAATACGATAGAAAAAAAGAAGATGACATTATCAGTAAGATTCCCAAAGTGTTGGATTCAATGAAGTTATCCTCAGGCGCAAAAAGAATGCTAATGAGAGATAGAGATTTCATTGCTGATGTTTTAGGTGATTTGAATGAAGAGTTGCAAGAAAATCGTGCAAAGCGTGATGCGTTTAAAGCAATGGGTCGAAGAACAGGTAAAGACGCCGCAGACATCGATAACACTGCCACTGACGATGACAGAAAAGCGGCAGACAAAAATATTATGATGCAATTAAGAAAAGCAGTATCACTTAGAGGCATGAAACCTATTGAGTTTGCTGATGGTAAAAAAGCAAAGGTTGATCCTAAAGTTGCTGATAAGTTACTTACAATGTATCAAGGTCTAAAACCAGCATCGAAAATGCAATTACAAACAGTACTTGCTAAATCAAAAAGAGATTTCGATAACGCAGTTAAACAACTAAAAATCAATGAGTACTTTGATGATAATATCAACGAAGGTAAAATGAAGCAGTTTCATATGATGATGGATTCTGGAAAGACTGCAGAACAAATTGCTAAAGCACTTAAACTTGATTTGAAATCAGTTAAAGAGTTGATGAAAGAAAGTGTAGAACTTATCGAAGCAGGTCTACCCCCACATCTTGCAAAACTATTTGATAAAGATGGTAACTTCAAAGACCCTAAGAAACAAAAAATCTTCAACAGAATGATGGGCGATGGTATCGGTAAAGAGATTGCTCAGAAGATGGGTCGTATTCAGTTTCGTGTAGATGCTGATAGCGCAAAGAAAAAAGTAAAAGTATATGTTGATAGTAATGATGAGAAAGATGCACAGAGAGCATTGAAAAATCATCCTGCTTACATTTCTGGTGCAATGAGAGTTATCCCAGAAGAAGTTGAACTTGATGAAGCACCAAAGATGAGATATGCTCTTGTTGGAACAGATATGAAAATCTATTCAATGGGTAGTGATGAGAGAGATTTGAGATTGGATCGCAGAAGTCTTGAAAAGCGTTTTAAAGATGTTGCACCACTAAAAATGGCAAGATTAAAAACTGCACAAGCAATTGGTGACAAAGTAGATAAGTCACAACTCAAAGAAGAAGAAGAACTTGATGAAAGATTTACACCGAAGCAAAGAAAGATGGCGATTGGTGTAGCATCTGACAAGCGTTACAAAGGTGGTAACATGACAGGTGCAGTAAAAGCAATTGAAAAGATTGCAAGAGGTCTTTCAAAAGACAAGCAAGTTGCCGCTGTTCTACGCAGACAAAATGAAGATTTAAGTTTAAAAGATTTTTCTGAAAGAGAACTAACAACTGCAGAAAAAGATAAGATGAAGAAGTTGGAAAAAGAAGTGCCTATGAAAGACTTCACCGATAGATATGGTGAAGAAAAGGGTAAAGCAGTTTTTTATGCTACTATTACTAAGATGGCAAAAAACGAAGATTAAACTTTTATAAATATAAGTAAGTAAAAAGGGTATAAGCAATGGCAATAGGTCAACAATTTCTAAAGGTCACCAAAACGACTAATGTAGTCAGTGTGACAGGAGGAGCGGGAAATACTACTATCGATATTGATGGTGCTTCATTTCTTGTGACAAACCAAACTGCTTCATCACCTACAGTTGGTATTAAAGAAATCTACTGGTCAGGAGATGTAGTTATTGAGAGTGCTACAACCGGAACTGTAAAATTTGATAGCGGTGCAACTGGTACATCAGGTCATTGGATTTTACCTGCACTAGAAGTTACAGATAGTGATGAAGATATTAAAGTGACTATCACAACAGGCGGCACCGCAGTTCTAGTGCTTAAAAAATTAACAGGTTATGCAGGTATCTAACATGAAACTGATTAGAGAAGAAATTTCAGACGCTAACTTTCTCGTAGAAGAGAAGGGCGGCGCAAAACAATATTTCATTGAGGGCGTGTTTATGCAATCCGACCTCAAGAATAGAAACGGTCGAGTGTATCCGAAGTCAGTTATGGAAACTGAAGTTAAGAGATATACAAAAGAAAATATCGACCGCAAACGTGCGTTTGGTGAGTTGGGTCATCCTGATGGTCCGACAATCAATCTTGAAAGAGTATCGCACATGATTACAGAATTGTCAATGGATGGTTCAAATGTCATGGGCAAAGCAAAAATTATGGATACTCCATACGGTAAGATTGTTAAGAATTTGATGGATGAGGGCGCTACATTGGGGGTATCTTCTAGGGGAATGGGTTCGCTTAAAGCGGGTCGTTCAGGTGCCCAAGAAGTGCAAGGTGATTTTTATCTTGCAACCGCCGCCGACATTGTTGCAGACCCATCTGCTCCTGATGCTTTCGTAAATGGCATCATGGAAGGCGCAGAATGGATTTGGGATAATGGCATCATCAAAGAAGTGAATATCGAAAGATATAAGCAAGACATTGCTAAAGCAAAACTTAATTCTTTACAAGAAGCAAAGTTAAATGCATTTAATAATTTCTTGTCAAAACTGTAAAACATATAAATATTAGACAAACAAATAAGGAGTGTCCAACATGTCTGTAGAAGATAAAATTAAAGAATTGCTTGAAGCATCAATGCACGAAGCAACTGCTCCTGGAAAGGGTGGCGGTAAAGCAGACCCTATGCCTAAGTTAGATGCAGATGCAGACGGTAAGGTAGATGATACCGGTGCCGCTGTTGTATCACCAGACGATAAGAATGGTCCTGCTGAAGTGACTAAGAAAGTCAAGAAAGCGGCAGTTCCAGGTGGTGAAGCAAACAAGGGTGAGCAGTCAATCAAACCAGGTGCTACACCTGTTAAAGAAGAAGATGAAGAAGACGAAGATTTAGAAGTAGTCTCTGAAGAAGAAGTCGCGGAAGGCGAAATGCCACCTGCCCTCAAAAAAGCAATGGACGCCAAAAAGAAAAATGGCGAAAAGGATATGGATGAGGAAGATGACGAAGACGAGTCCGATGACGATGACGATGACGATGAAGACGAAGATGATGACAAAGAAATGGAAGAGATGAAGAAAAAACTTCATGCTCAAGTCGATAAGATGAAAGAAATGAAGCATATGAAAGCATCTTATGGTTACATGAAGTCATCATACGCCGCGAAGAAAGAAGATGTAGATATGTCAGATGACGTAAATGCATTGACTGAAGGCGGTGAGTTCGATGCTGAATTCAAAGCAAGAGCAAAGACTGTATTCGAAGCGGCAGTAAACTCTAAAGTTGCTGATAAGATTGTCGAACTTGAAGAGCATTACGAAACACAAATCGATGAAGAGACTGCAAAGATTGCAGAAGATTTGACAGATAAGGTTGACACATATCTTTCATATGTTGTCGAGCAGTGGTCTAAAGACAATGAACTCGCTGTTGAGCGTGGTCTCAAGTCTGAAATCACAGAAGACTTTATCGTATCACTGAAGAAAGTTTTCGAAGAGCATTACATTGATGTTCCAGAAGACAAGTATGATGTGGTAGCAGAACAGCAAGATAAGATTGCAGAACTTGAGCAAAAACTCAATGAGCAAATCGAAGCAAATGCTGAAACATCTAAGATGGTAAACGAAGCAAAGAAGCAAGTTGCTATCGAGGAATCTGCAAAAGATTTGACTGATACTCAAAAAGAGAAGTTCTCTGGTCTTGTAGAAGGTCTTGAGTTCTCAGATGAGGAATCATTTGCAAAAGAATTGGAAACACTCAAGGAGAGTTACTTTCCAAAGATTGCCAAAACAATCGAAGAGGATGAGGTTGCTGTAGATGAACTTACAGAAGCAGTCAACTTAACCAGTGAGATGAAAGACTACGTTTCTGCAATCTCCAGAACAGTGGGCAAATAAATATTATAAATAATATTGTAATATTTAACATACGTTAAACAACGAGGAGATAATAAAATGTTTTTAACAGAAAACCTTCAGCAGAAGTGGGGTCCTGTTCTTGACCATCCTGATATGCCACAAATTCAGGATTCGTACAAGAAGGCAGTCACAACTGTTATCTTGGAAAACCAAGAAAAAGCAATGAAAGAAGAGCGCGGAATGCTTCACGAAGCAATCCCAACAAACCATGCTGATACTATGCCAGACACTGGCGGTATCGCAAAGTTTGACCCAATCCTGATTTCGCTTGTACGCCGTGCAATGCCAAATCTTATCGCATACGACATCTGTGGTGTGCAACCAATGACTGGTCCAACTGGTCTGATTTTTGCAATGAAGTCTAACTACTCTTCACAGGGTGGTACAGAAGCATTGTTCAACGAAGCAGACACAGACTTCTCTGGTGTCACACCTGCACATGCTGGTGGTAACCCAGTGGAATCACCATTCACAACTGGTACAGGCGCTGGTACAGGTACTGGTGAAGCACTTGGAGATGGTGCAGTCTCAATGGGTAACTCTGGTCAGTTCAACGAGATGGCATTCACCATCGAAAAGACTTCAGTAACAGCAAAGACAAGAGCGTTGAAAGCAGAATACACTCTTGAACTTGCACAAGACTTGAAAGCAGTTCATGGTCTTGATGCTGAAACTGAACTCGCTAACATCCTTTCAGCAGAAATTCTTGCTGAAATCAACCGCGAAGTTGTTCGTACTATCTACACTTCTGCTAAAGCAGGCGCACAGTCTGGCGCAGTAGCAAGTGCTGGTACTTTCGACCTTGACGTTGATAGTAACGGTCGTTGGTCAGTTGAGCGTTTCAAGGGACTTCTGTTCCAGATTGAGCGTGATGCTAACACAATCGCACAAGACACTCGCCGTGGTAAGGGTAACTTCATCATCACTTCAAGTGATGTTGCATCTGCTCTCTCAATGGCAGGCGTTCTTGATTACGCACCTGCACTTCAGACTAATCTGAATGTAGACGATACTGGCAACACATTCGCTGGTACCATCAACGGTAAGATTAAAGTGTACATCGATCCGTACTCAGCAAACAGTTCAGATAGCAACCAGTTCTACTGTGTTGGTTATAAGGGTTCAAACGCTTATGACGCTGGTCTGTTCTACTGTCCTTATGTACCTCTGCAGATGGTTCGTGCAGTGGGCGAGAATACTTTCCAACCTAAGATTGGTTTCAAGACCCGTTATGGTCTAGTATCTAACCCATTCACTTCTATCTCAGCAGATAGCAACTCATACTACAGATTGGTAACTGTTACTAACCTGATGTAAGATTGCATTAAGGGAGATAAACCTTAGAAGGGGGAGCAGAAATGCTCCCCTTTTTTAATGGATAAATAGTAGTATAGATAAAGGAATCTACTATGGCATACGATGAAAATATTACATATACAAATTGGACTGATAGCATTGCCGCTACCAATTTAAACTTTCTTACACCTGCTCAGTTTGTGTTTACAATGCAAAGACTTGAGGGTGTATCCTTTACATGTCAAACAGCAAATTTACCTAATATCTCTATGGGGTCATCAATGCAGATGACACGAATGAAAGATACACCTGTTCCTGGTGATACCATCAACTTTGGCGATTTACTAGTTACTTTTCTTGTAGATGAAAACTGTACTAACTTCATAGCATTAAAAGATTGGATGGTACAAGTAACTGCAGATATTGACACAGAAGACTACAATCGCTATATTAATAGACAGGCAGAATTTCCTACAGCAAGAAATTCAACTCTTAAACCTATCGCACCAACCATGACTGATGCTACATTGACTATTACAGACAGTAACAACAATGCTAACGTAGAAGTACGCTTCAAAGATTTATTTCCTACATCATTAGAAGCAATTCAGTTTGACATTACCGACACTTCTATGCCATACTTAACAGCATCAGCATCTTTTACCTTCTCTTACTACGATATTGTGAAATTATAACTTGACATTACGCTATATCTGTGTTATGATGAGTACTATTTGAAATGAGGAATATATGGTAGATTTAGATAAACTTCAAACAATGTGGCAACAAGACTGTAAGATTGATGATATTAATCTAGAAAAAGAAAGTCTACAGACACCTAATCTTCATGCAAAGTATGTTGTCATTCTATCAACAGCAAAACTTAATCTGCAAAAAGAACGTAGTGATTATTACAAGTTGCGTAGATATAAGTGGAGATACTTTCGAGGAGAAATGTCTCAACGAGAACTTGATGATTTGGGTTGGGAACAATATCTAGGTTCTAAACCTCTAAAGAATGAGATGGATGAACATTTAGATGGTGACTTTGATTTAATAAAAAAGAAAGACAAAATTGCATATTGGGAAACAGTTGTAGATTTTGTAGAAAGAGTATTGCGTTCAATTAATTCTAGAGGATGGGATATCAAGAATGCTATTGAATGGCATAAATTTACGAATGGAGTAATGTAATGACACATAGAGTATTTCAATGTTCTGTATGTGGTGAATACTATTTTGAGAGTGAAGAAGGAGTATTGACACCGGATTATGTATGCATTAACTGTGGTGCTACATATCAAAGTTTTGTTGATGTAACAGATGAATTCTATAATCGTATCAAAAATTAACGAAGTCTTCATGTCAATTGACTGTGATGATGCTGGCATTAAATATGAATTGTCAGAGTATTTCACATTCAAAGTGCCTGGAGCAGAGTTCATGCCTACATTTCGTAATAAAATGTGGGATGGTAAAATACGTCTGTTCAATATGTGGACTAGTCAACTCTATATAGGTTTAATGGAACACTTAGAAGAATTCTGTAAGACTAGAGGTTATCATCTAGTTGGACAAGATAGTGTTATACCTAAACAAAAATTTTCTACTGAAGAAGTAGTTAAAGCATTGCTAGATTTAAACTTACCATTTACACCTCGCAACTATCAAGTAGATGCAATACGAGATGGACTAAATGATAAAAGACTTGTGATGCTTTCACCAACAGGTTCAGGTAAATCTCTCATTATCTATGGTCTAACACAATTAGGTACTTCAGGTAGAGTTCTTATTATTGTACCTACAACATCACTTGTTGAACAAATGTATAAAGACTTTAAAGATTATGGATACAATGTTGAAGAGAATTGTCACAAGATTTATTCAGGTCACGAAAAAGATACAGACAAACGTATTGTAATTACGACTTGGCAATCTGTATATAAACTACCTAAGAAATGGTTTGCTGATTATAAGATGGTGATTGGTGATGAAGCACATCTGTTCAAAGCAACATCACTTAAAACATTGATGGAAAAGACAGAGAATGCAGTTATGCGTTTTGGTACGACAGGTACATTAGACGATACAAAAACTCACAAACTTATGCTAGAAGGATTGTTCGGACCTGTTCGTAGATTTACAACATCTAAGCAGTTGATGAAAGATGGTCAACTTGCTAAATTAAAAATATCATGTATCATGCTGAATTACTCTGATGAGATAAGACAAGAAAACAAAAAATATACATATCAAGAAGAGATGGATTTCTTAGTGTCTCACACACCCAGAAACAATTTCATTAGAAATTTAGCACTTGACCAGACTGGTAACACACTATTACTATTTCAATATGTCGAGAAGCATGGTAAAATATTATATGATATTATAAAAGAGAAAGCAAAAGATAGAAAAGTATTCTTTGTGTTTGGCGGTGTCGGTGCAAATGAAAGAGAGGAAATTCGTGCTATTACCGAGAAAGAAAAAGATGCGATTATTGTTGCTAGTTACGGTACTTTTTCTACTGGCATTAATATTCGTAATCTTCACAATATCATTTTTGCAAGTCCTAGTAAGTCCAAAATCAGAAATCTTCAATCTATTGGTCGTGGTCTTAGACTAGGCGACAATAAAGAAGAAGCGCAGTTGTTTGATATATCAGATGATATGAGTTGGAAACAACATCGCAACTACACACTAGAACATGCTGTCGAAAGAATTAAAACTTACAATGAAGAAAAATTTAAATATAAAACTATAAAGGTAAGCATATGACAGACCCTATAAAATTAGTCAAACTGACCACCGGCGATAGTTTGATTACTAGAATTAAAGTAGATGAGAATGAAGAGTATGCCACTTTAACAGAACCTATGAGAATTCATAAGTGGATGCAACAGCATGAAGATGGTGATGGTGCATATGAGAATGCAACTTTCGGACCTTGGGAATCGTTTTCAAATGACCAAGTTTTTTACATTGCAAAGAATGCAATTTTAACCTTGACAACCCCTAGAGAAGATGTTATAAGATACTATCATAGAATTGTTGAGAAGTGTAAGACTAATCCCATCGATTCCTTTGATGATGAACCTATCGAAAATGTAACGCAACTAAAAGAAGCATTGGATAAAATGAATGAGAAACTAGGAATAACAGGTGAAGATGAAGACATACTGGAATATATGTACAACAAGGATAAGATAACGAAACACTAACATTGTTTCTGAAAAGGGAACACCCCTATTATATACACCTAAGTAGGTGTTGTCAACAGTTAATATGGAGATATTATGGCAGAAAAGAAAAAACGAGAACACTACGTTAATAACAAAGAGTTCTTAGAAGCATTGATTGAATACAGAGTGAAAGTTGATGAAGCAAAGTCAGCAGGTAAAGAAACACCACCAGTAACAAGATACCTTGGTGAGTGTTTTCTCAAGATAGCACAACATTTATCATACCGCCCAAACTTTATTAATTATACATATAAGCATGATATGATATCTGATGGTATTGAAAACTGCTTAATGTATTTGCATAATTTTAATCCTGAGAAGTCAAAGAATCCTTTTGCATATTTTACACAAATTATTTACTATGCATTTTTGCGTAGAATTCAAAAAGAAAAGAAACAAACAGAACTGAAGCAAAAGTTAATTCAGAATATGGTTGTTGATGATAGTCTATTTACTGATGACCATGATGACGGTCAATACACAAATCAGTATCTAGAGTTTCTTCAAGATAACATGTATGATGATAAGCAAGTTGAAGAGATGAAAGAAATTCAGAAAGAGAAAAAAGAACGCAAAGGTGCGTTGGATGAGTTTATGGAGTAAATTAATATGTTACATAGAAAAACTATCTGTATACTTGGTGCAGGTAATGCCGGTCTTTTCGCCGCATTATATTTAAAAAAATCCTTACCAGGATTAAATGTTTATGTTGTTGGTTCATCTGAACTTGGCATTGTTGGTGTGGGTGAAAGTAGCACAGAACATGTAATGCAGTTCATGAATTTGATGAATGTAGACCATAAAGAGATAGTTCAAGAATGCGGCGCAACTTTTAAGTTTGGGGTCTATTTTAAAGATTGGTTAAAAGAAGGTGAAGATTATGTACATTCACTAGTTACAGATACTAATGAAGATGGCATAGACTTTGATTATATGAGTGGTATGGCATATGGTTCTACGAATTTAGAACTAATGCCACCAAATCTTCTCAACTATTGTGTAGATGAAAAAGACAGTTTACCTAATCAGTTTCATTTTGATACTCAAAAACTAAATGCTTGGTTAACCAAAAAATGTAAACTGATAGGCGTACCTATCTATGATGATATTATCAATCAAGTCAATCATGATGATGGTCATGTGGCAAGTCTAGAGAGTGAGACTGCTGAATACAAAGCAGATATGTTTGTAGATGCTTCTGGTTTTAAGAGACTTATTGCAAAAGAAATACCAGAGTTTAAGTTTATCTCAAAGCAAGATGACATGTTTGTTGATAGTGCATTTGCTTTTCAGTGTCCTCATGATAACGAAGATAATTATTCTCTATTCACTACTGCACATAAAATGTCTGCTGGATGGATGTGGCGCATCCCAACATCTGAAAGAATGGGAAATGGATATGCATATAGTTCGAAGCATATATCATACGAAGATGCTGTAAAAGAAGTTACTGATAAACTAGGTTTTAAACCAAATGTAGGCAGAACATTTAAGTTTGAAGCAGGTCACTACAATAAGACTTTTCATAAGAATGTTGTATTGATTGGTTTGTCATCACACTTTTTTGAACCCTTAGAAGCAACTGCTATTGGTGTTGGACTACAGCAAGCAAAACTATTAGTGAAGTATGTAAACTCAACTACACCAGAAGCACAGCAAGGATACAACAATAAAATTCAACAGATGTTTGAGCAAATGTTCATGTTCATTCGTTTACATTATGTGAACTGCGAAGTGACAAGTTCTTTCTGGCAAGATGTGAAGGATTCAGTTTTACCGAAAAATTTACAAAAACTTATTGACATTAATAGAGACCGTGTGTTAGTATGTGAAGACTTAGGAGAACAGACTGGATGGGGTTGGCGTATTTTTGGTAGTGATAACTTCAATCAAATATTTTATGCACTAGGACTATTACCTACTAAAAATGTAGAAGACTTCATATATGCTAATGGTAGATTACCTAGAAAACATAAATTTACAGACAACTCTACCTATAAGCATAAAGATTTGATTACAAAATGGAACAATGAATATGAAAATAGCATTAATAACTGACACACATTTTGGTGCCAGAAATGACAGTGAAGTATTTAATGATTACTTCTTTAAATTTTATGATAATACATTCTTTCCTTACCTAGAAGAGCATAACATTAAACATTGCATTCATTTAGGTGATATTACTGATAGAAGAAAGTTCATAAACTTCAAAACACTACAGAAATTTCGTCATGATTTCATCTGGCGTCTAGGTCGCATGGGTGTAGATACACATGTGATTATTGGTAACCATGACACATACTTCAAAAACACGAATGAAGTAAATAGCATGGAAACTTTATTCACTGGGTTTGATGGTCAAAACGAACCTTGGATTCACGCAGAACCAGCGCATATAATTATAGATGATGTAAAGTTCTTATTCGTTCCTTGGATTTGTGCAGATAATTATGACCACACAATGAAAGTCATTTCTGAAACCGATGCGGAGATTGTGTTAGGTCATTTAGAAGTACGAGGGTTCACGATGTATAAAGGATTCACGAACTTTGACCACGGACTTGATAGAAAGATATTTGATAGATTTGAACTTGTATGCTCAGGTCACTTCCATCATAAGTCAACGCAAGGTAACATCACATATCTCGGTAATCCATATCAGATGACTTGGTCTGACTATGGTGACAAGCGTGGGTTTCATATCTTTGATACAGAGACTAGAGAGTTAGAGTTCATTGAAAATCCATACAGCATCTTTAAGAAGTTAGAATATAATGATAGAGATAAGTCATATGAAAACTTTGATGCGAGTGAATATAAAGACCATTTTGTAAAGGTGGTAGTAATCAACAAAATCAATGCAAAACAGTTTGACAAAGTGATTGATATGTTGTATAATGTAGGGGTTCATGAGTTGACAATAGTAGAAGATTTTTCTGATTTTGATGCTACATTTGTCGATGATAAGAACTTACAGTTAGATGATACATTATCACTACTAAACACATATGTTGATGAAGTAGATACATCTGCAAACAAAGAGCGTATTAAGACAGATATGAAGCGTTTATATGTTGAAGCGAGTAATAACGTAGTATGATTAAGTTTGAATATGTAAGATGGCGTAATTTCCTTTCTACAGGTAATGCGTTTACTGAAATAGATATTTGCAAATCACCAACGACACTTGTTGTTGGTTCGAATGGTTCTGGTAAATCTACATTCATAGATGCTCTATGTTTTGCATTGTTTGGTAAACCTTTTCGTAAGATTAAGATTGGACAGTTAGTAAACTCTATCAATCTAAAAGATGCATTAGTTGAAGTTGAATTTTCTATTGGTGCATCACAATATAAAGTACGAAGAGGATTGAAACCTGCAATCTTTGAGATTTATCAGAACAACATATTGGTGAACCAAGACGCCGCAACAAAAGATTATCAAGAGTTCTTAGAAAAGCAAATCTTGAAATTGAACTACAAATCTTTCACACAGATTGTGGTACTTGGTTCATCATCTTTTATTCCTTTCATGCAATTACCTGCACCACAGCGTAGAGAGATTATTGAAGATTTACTTGACATTCAAATATTCACAAGAATGAATGATATTCTACGAGGTGAGTTGTTGCAAGTTGGGCAAGAGTATAAAGATGCAGAAAGCACACTGTCTGTTGTTAGACAGAAAATCGACCTGCAACAAGACTACTTGGAGCGACTAGATGAGCAACGTAAGAAATCGACACAGGAAATCAATGCAAGAATTGTCAAGGCGAAGGACTCAATTTCACAATGGCAAGAAGAAATCACAGAGCGAATGGACGGGATACGAGACTTACGAGGAACTATTGAAGATGAAAGCAGAACTGATAAACGCTATCAAAAGTTTACCTCTATTCAAGACCAAATGAAGCGCAATGCAACTAAAGTAGCAAATGATATCGCATTCTACAAAGATAATGATGAGTGTAATACTTGTAAGCAAACTATTGCTGAAGAGTTTAAAGATAGTGTTATACAAGAGCGTAGGGATAAACTAGTTGAACTAGACACTGCACAAGTTCAGTTGAAATCAGAACTTGAAACAGTTCGCAAACGTATGTCTGAAATTACAGAAGTTCATTCAAAAATACAAAATCTGCAAGATGAAATTAACGAAAGAAATATTCGCATTCAAACTGCAAACAGAAGTATTGATGAATGGAATGCAGAAATAGAAACTGCTAGTGCGACATTAGAAGATGCGGATGAACATACCCAAAAACTTGTAGATATGCGTGATGAAGAACGAAAGGTATCAGACTTGAAAAACGAGTTGAATGACCAGCGTTACTATTCAGAGATATCTGCAAATCTTCTCAAAGATACTGGTATCAAAACTAAGATTATCAATCAGTATCTACCAGTAATTAATCATTATGTAAACCATTTTCTACAAGCACTTGACTTCTTTGTTCAGTTCAATTTAGATGGTTCATTCAAAGAAACAATTAAATCTCGACATAGAGATGATTTTTCATATGCATCATTCTCCGAAGGTGAGAAGTTGCGTATTGACTTATCTTTGCTATTTACATGGCGTATTATTGCAAAGATGAAAAACTCTACAAACACCAACCTTCTTGTTTTAGATGAGGTGTTTGATAGTTCGTTGGATGCAAACGGAACAGAAGAATTTCTGAAAATCTTAAATACTATGGACAATGGTGTTAATGCATTCGTAATATCGCATAAGGGCGATACACTGTTTGACAAATTTACTAATGTTCTTAAATTTGATAAACCTAATAACTATTCGAGGATTGTACAATGAGCGAAGATAAGAAGTATAAAATTAGCGTAGAACCGGACCATAAAAAATCAATTAGTGAATTGACTACTTTTTATAAAGAAGAGGGTGAACACAAATACTGGATCACCATGGACCAAGGTTGGCGATGGGGTAAATGGGTAGGTGAAGTAACTGAAGAACAATTACAAGAACTTAGAGAAGACAGCGATAATGGCGTATGTGAACCTGACATCTATGAAGGTCTTGAGATGGACTATCTTGACGATGGTGTGTGGTTAGACTTTGAAGGTTCAAAAGATGTTACCGCAGAAATGCTTGAAGAGTTCGAAACAGCATGGGACGAAGACGGTTTTGATGCTGTCATTGAATTAGGTTGGGAAGAACAAGATTGTGAAACCTTTATTAACACAGGCCTAAATATTACTATTGAAGGAGAAGATAATGGGTGAAGTTAGATTTACACAAACAGAATATCATCAGATGACAATCACTAAAGACATGAGCGTGAGTGAAGAACATATCATCGAACAAGGTTTGACAGTAGAACGCTTTAAAGAAATTATGAATGGTGAAGACCATACTGATGAAGAGTGCGACCAATATAATGAAATTCTTATGGGGTGGGCAGATGTTCTTGACAGTCAAGAAGATTTGTGGACTGACCGTAAGGGTGGTTATGATATCGATTATGAGTTGGTAGACGATGAGTAAAATTTTAGATTTAACGCCTCCAAGTGAAGCAAGATACAAACCATAAGAGTTTGATTTTGAGAATCCATTTATGGATCCAATTGAACTTGCTGACCAGTTGTGGGATAATATGCTACACTATAAAGGCGTAGGATTATCTGCAACTCAAGTGGGTTTTAACACTAAAGTTTTTGTCATGGGTCAAGATGACTTTCGTTTGAATGTTTTTAACCCTCAAGTACTTACAATGTCATCTGAACTGAAAGCAATGAAAGAAGGTTGTTTGACATGGCCTGGATTGTTTTTATCAATTCGTAGACCTGTTTTCTGTGTAGTATCATATTATGATGAAAAAGGTAATAACCAGAAGTTTAAATATGAAGGTATGACTGCACGAATATTCTTGCATGAAATGGATCATATGCTCGGCATCGATTTCACACAGAGAGCATCAAAGTTAGTGCTTGATAGAGGTGTCAAAGCAAGAGATAAGAAAATTAAAAAGTTAGTAAAAGATGGAAAGTTAAAATTAGATGCCGTGGGTTGATTTACCTAAAAAAGGTGAAATAGGAGTTATGCCTTTTGAAAGGTTTGATTGGAATGATATAATACATAACTTTCAAGCATCTGTTGATTATAGAAACTCAGAAGAATGGAAAAAGGTTATTTCAAAATCTGGAAGAGCAGTTAGACTAGTATCGCAAAATCAAATTGAAATTGATAATGATACTAATACATTTCCTTCTTTTGCTACACATAATGCAGAGTTAATACCTCAGGTTGCATATGTAAGAAAAATTATAGAAGAGAAGCATCTTATTGAAAGAAGTGCTAGTAGAGTAAATTGTCATTTGTTTGTATCTCTTGTTGCAGAAAGTGACGGACTAAACTTTCATCTTGACACTGAAGATACATACATATGGCAGATACAAGGCAAAACACTTTGGACAGTACAACAAGGTATAAACGAAGGTGATCCCATCGAAGAATTTATATTAGAACCAAACGACATGATATATATTCCAAAAGGTTGGCGCCACTATCCTACTATCACGGGTCCAAGATGTTCAGTTAGTTTTGCAATTGAAGATAATCTATTTAATAGTGTAGAAGAAAGGTCAGATATATGACACAGACAGAAGTAGAAATGAAAGATTGGCAGAAAGGTTATCAGTTAGATTACCTGAAAGAAATTACTGCAGAGTATGACCATTACAATTCATACACCGATAGTCCTTTTGCACAATTTAAGAAGAATAATGTAGCAGACTTTTTAGACAAAGGTTCGCTACGCAAAGCAGGTGATGCATGGATTAATATCACGGAAGCAAAAGTTAAGTCAAAGATTACAATGCACGGTGAGACTATTATTGGTTATAAAGAACCAGGTGATGTTGTAATTCAAAATATATCTGCATATACAGAAAACGTAAAGAACTACATCAATCACTATTCAGATAGAAACTGTTGGTTGTTTGTGTGGTCAGAAGATGCAAAAGCAGTTGAGTTTGCTAAAGAAGCAGGATTCGACTATGTTGGTAGCAAAATAACTACGTTTGCAGAGATATATAGCGTTTTCTTTCGTAATTCTAGCACTTCATTCGAGGATCGCTCTCATCCGCCCATAGACGGCGCTGAGACGGTTTCTATAAGTAAATGCATGTTTGACACTATCGAAACATCGATTATACGCACCGAACTAGAAAAATTGACGATGGAGTATACTAATCATTACTCAAATTACAATAAAAAAGGTGCTTGGTCAGCAATATCGCTGAGAGGATATAGACCAGATGCATCATTTATTGCAAAACCTGTTGAAATGAGCAAGAAATGGAAAGCAGAAAACGACACATGGGAAGAGTGGGAGTGTGAAGACACACCTTTGCGTGAGCAGTTTCCGTATGTCAATGAGATACTCTCAAAGATACCTACTGACAATATTGAGCGAATAAGATTTATGTCACTCGCTCCAGGTGGTGGTGAACTGCAAAGACACACAGACCAAGTTGACCCTTATCTTGGTGTTGCAGATGGTAAGATTATGAGACTACATATTCCAGTGATTACAAATCCGAAGATGGAGTTTACATCGTGGGATATGCATGGGCAGAAACATGTTGTTAATATGAAAGAAGGTGAGTTGTGGTATCTAGATATTCGCAAACCACATATGGCGATTAACAATGGTGATGAAACAAGAATACATTTAGTGGTGGATATAGAAGCAAATGATAAATGCAGAAGATTATTTAGAGTTAGTGAGTGATTGGGAAGACCCTTACGATGCGCCTGTTCTGTGCAATCATGATGATGTTATCGTGGTTCGGGACGACCTACTACCTGCAGGTTCAAAAGTGCGGTTCATCGATAAACTCATACGGGATACCGATTGCGAAGAGTGGGTGTTCGGTGGTTCAAACAAAGTTGGATGGGGACCAATCTCACTAGCATATGTGTGTCAGAAGTATGGAAAAAAGGCAACTTGCTTTTGGGCAGATAGAAAAGAACCAACATGGCATCAACAGAAATACATGGAGTACGGAGGTCGTATTGAATGGGTGAAGATGGGAATGCTAAATGTCACTCTGTCAAGAGCAGAGCGATACCGCAGAGAGAGTCCTCAAACCCGCAGGACATTGCCCTTAGGACTAGAACACGATTGGGTGCTAGGAAGTATAGTGAAAGTAGCGCAGTCGCTAGATGTAGCGCCAGAAGTAATCTGGACAGTAGGGTCATCAGGAACGATAAACCGAGGGTTGCAACTTGCATTCCCAGAGTCCGAAGTTCATGTGATACAGACGGGTCATAAGATGGATGAACGTCAGGTTGGTCGCGCTATCTTACATGAAACTGCATATAAATATGACAAACCAGTGAAGCAATCAGAAGCACCACCATTTCCGTCTGCTCCTGAATATGATGCAAAAGCATGGAAAGTGATACAAGAAAATATGGATAGAAATAAACTTAATTTATTTTGGAATGTAGCGGCATGATAAAAAGATTAGATTATATCGATAATTTGTTTGATGATGAGTTTGTAGCAAGAGTAGCAACAAAGTATCATGATAATTTATTTTATTATGGCAATGTATCAAACAATCCAGATGATGCAATATTTTGGGCCAGTAAAAGACTGAAAGATTATACTCATATATTAGATTGTCCTGACCAAAAGTTTATCTTTAATAAAATTAAAGAATACTATAAGTTTGAAGTTAATGAAAAAGAAATAGACAAAGAGAATGTCTATATCAATGGACAAACATATGAATTAGACGGGTCTATGCACATTGATAGTTTACATCGAACAAAAAATTTACAAGAGAACTTTACCATTTTGTACATGGTAAATTATTTACACGAAGGAATAAGAGGATTTGAAACTCCAATGGGTGTAGTTGATTTTGTTCCAGGTAGAGTTGTGATATTTAGTTCTTTAATGTCGCATCGAGGATTATCTACCTCGGTAAAAACTAATTGTCGAATGACATTAACATGGAAAAGTTTTGATTTAGTGTTTGACAAAACCAGTCCAATGATGCTATAATGAGAGTAATATGAAAACCTATATACATGTAAACCAACATAAGATTAGAGCGAACAAAAAGCATGGTACAAACGAACCTGTTATCACAGTAAAAAAGGGTCGCTCAAATACATATTGTCATGCAGTTAAGATACTAGGTGACAGTGTAGTTCGTTATGGTGGTAATGAAAAACCTATTCTATCTTGCGGCGCAAGAGTAGTGATAGAAACAGAAAGTGATGTTGAGATTATTGAATGAAGCATTTTTATGAAAGAAATAGTTATCTACTAGAACATGAAGTAAACAAGACATTCGAAGAAGTTCTATGGATGACAGACGATGAATTTCGTCAATGGTTGCATGATATGCGAAAAGAAGTAGTATACTCATGGGATGAACTAGGTCTGCCTCCAAGAGTTGGTTGGAGTGAAACTGATATTATTGACCAGTTCAATAAGATGTCTAGTTTTCCTGTTCATGAGTTTGAATGCTTTAACGAAGAGACAGGTGAGCGAGATGTTATTCGTAATACATCAGTTATAGGTAATGCCGCCAATCAGTGGTTTCCTACAATGATGAAAACAAAGATTGTTTACAACGATATCAGCAAAGCAAAATCTATCTATGACCACTTTGTTGATGAAGATTTATTTCAGAAAGTATATACATATGGGCATCGTCACTTTAAGCGGGATTCTTTCTATCATTATAGCAATCCTATTAAGCAAGAAGGGTTGGTTGAATTTGGGACCTTACGGCACACAGTTTCTAGCGGCAGGTCTTTTATTGATTGGTTTGAGCGTAATGGTCGTCAATATGATACACATGATTATTGGTTGAAACCAGATAAAGAACAAGACTATACAGGTTATGATGACAAACTAAGAGATGTCGCGTGGGCGCAAGTTACTAGAGAAGAAATTGAACAACTAGACATACCTGACAAATGCAAAGTCAATATGAAAGACGAATATGATGTCTATCAGATTATGCTGTTCAAGAAAGGTCAAAAAATCTTTCCTTTGGGGTTCAAACCTTTTCGTATCTCTTGGTGTCAATACGCAGTAAACTTTCCGCCTCTTACTGCTAAATATCTCTATGAAAAATATACTGAGCATTTTAAAGACCAGTCTACTATTCGTATTTGGGATCCCTCTGCTGGTTGGGGCGGTCGTATTCTTGGTGCTATGTCTATCTCTGATGACCGCAATGTACACTATATTGGGACTGACCCTAATACCGACCATACTGTCATTACAGAAGACGGTACCAAAAGCACAAAGTATGCTGAACTTGCAAGGTTTTTCAATGAGAAAACTTACAGAGCAACAGGTCTATTCCCACATACAAACACATACGAAATTCACCAATGTGGGTCAGAAGTCTTTGAATGTGAAGAAGAGAGTATCGATATGGTCTTCACCTCGCCGCCTTATTTTGCGAAAGAGGCGTATAGCGAGGACGAAGAACAATCGTACAAGAAGTTCGACCAGTATGAAGCGTGGGTAGAAGGGTTTCTTAGACCTACACTTACTAACGCATATAAATACTTAAAGAACGACAGATACTTACTCTGGAATATTGCAGATGCAAAGTTCGGTAATGAGATGCTACCTTTAGAAGGTGATAGTATTCGTATCTGTGAAGAACTTGGGTTTGAGTATGTGACCACGTTAAAGATGGCACTAGCACAGATGCCAGGTGGTAATAGAGTTGATGAGGAGACAGGTAAACCGCGGGCGAAAAACTTTTGTAAAGTCAACGGCATCTGGTTAAAGTATGAACCGATATTCGTATTCAAAAAACATCTTTAGTAACGTACCAGTCGAATTCGAAGATTGGGGTCAAAAAGATTATGATGAGTTGTGTGGCATTGAAAAATATGCATATCAAACATATCGTTACTTCATCAAAGACTATCTGCAAAATCATATTGAAATCACAGCGATGGATATTAACTGTGGTCTTGGATACGGTCTAGCATGTCTCAAAGGCGAATATAATTTTAAAAAGTGTATTGGATATAATAATGACCAAAACATGCTTGAAGCATGTAAGATTAGACATTCTGGTATCTCTTTTTACAAAGACTTTATATTGTCTAAGCAGAGAGATGCAAATCTAATTTTCTCTATTGATGCATTTGACCAGTATGATAATAAGAGTGCTTTGTTGCTTAGACTATCGCAAGCATTAGCAGATGATGGTATCTTGTGTATAATTCAAAACTCAACAGACGAAAATGAATATAATAATTACATTGAAATTTTACATGGAGTACATGGTCTAAAGAAATTATATAATGCAGATATAACTGCACATGTTGCAGGTGGTATTAAAAAGTTTGAAAATTTTGCAGATGGTTCATCATCAATACCTTATGCTACAGTTTCATCAAAAATATCTCGTTATGATGATTTCAGATACTATGTAACTATTATGAAGAGATGATAACATTAATAGATACTTTTTTAGAACCTGATACATTTTTCAGAGCAACTTCACTATCAAACGAAATTTATAATTCAACAGAATGCACACTAAAATCTAATGCATCTTGGAATTCTAATGTTGTGCGAACAAGTCATACTGTTCTTGTACATATGATATCTGATGACGAACTTGTGAACTACTTACAAACAAGAGTAGAAGAAGAATTTGGTCACTATGATATCACACCTATGTTTTATTACTGGACACAGTTTAGTTACATACCGTGGCATAATGATGGAAATCATTCAGCGGCACTTACAATTTATCTCAATGAACAAGATGAAAATGATGGTGGATATTTTATGTATGAGAAAGATGATGGAACAATCGAAGCAGTTGCACCTAAACCTAATAGAGCGATATTTCAAGCAGATGGAGTAAATCACTCTGTTACTTCAGTTAATCTTGGTGCACCAGTCAGAAGAACAATACAAATATTCATGAAAAAACGCTTGACAAACTAATCTACCTGTGGTATTGTATACCTAGAAATGAGAGAGGTATAAATGTTTAGTGCGATTTGGTTTGGTTTGACACTTCCTTTTAGAATTATCTGGTGGATTGTTCTGATTGGAATTGGTCTAATGGCATTTTATTTTAGTTTTTTTGTCATTATTGCCATAATCAGTGCGATTTTCGCTTGACAAAATATGATAACGTATGTTATTATGTATATAGATGATGAGAAAAGAAGGTGTGTTTATGACAAAAATTACTGAAGTCAAATCTGTTCTAGCAAAATTGCTTGCTACTGAGAACTTGACTGTCGAGTATGCAAATGTCGATACTGCTAGTTTCGATGTTAAAAATCGCATATTGCGTATTCCGACAATGAAAGATTTAGATGCAAAAACTCTAGACCTGTTTGTTGGTCATGAAGTCGCCCATGCTCTATGGACTCCTTGCGATGGCATGGAGAACCTTCCTATCAAATCTAAGAATTTTCATTCAGTTGTGAATGTCGTAGAAGATGCCCGCATTGAGCGACTAATTCAGAAGAAATATCCTGGTCTAAAGAAACCATTCTATCAAGCATACACACAGTTGCATGAGAATAATTTCTTTGGTACAGAAGAAATGAACATTTCTGATTTGCTTCTTATCGACCGCATCAATCTAAAAGCAAAACTCGGTACTCAAATCAACATTGAGTTGACAGGTAAAGAAAAAGAATTCTTTGACCGTTCTATGACTACTCAAACTTTTGATGAAGTTATCAAACTATCAGAAGAGTTGTTCGAATATTGTCAGCAAGAGTTAGAAGAAAAGCAACAGAATTCAGAAGATAATCCTGATGTTTCTCCTTACATGATGCAATCTGAGCAAGGCGATGAGCAAGAGCAAAACGCCGATAATGATGGTGCTGATGAAGGCGAAGGTCAAGGTATGAATGCTGTACAAGGTGATGCTGACCAAGATGCAGAAGAGCAAGGTCAAGCAAACTCTGCTGATACAGAAGAAGATGCCGATGGCGAAGATACAGTAAAAACTAAAGCACCAAATTTAGTAGATGATATGGATGGTAAAGCAGAAGATACTGAAGGTTCTGCTCCTGGTGTCAAATCAATTACTGATATGGCATCTAACAAGAATACCAAAAAGTTAGTCGAGACTGATGAGGATTCGATTCCTCGTTACTATGATATTCCTAAGACTATCAATATCAATGAAGTCGTTGTTCCATTCACCACAATTCATTCTGAAATTGTAGAACATTGGGGCAACACCGAGCGTGTCAAAAATCTGTTGACCAAGACCGCAAAAGAATTCAAAAAGAAGAATGAAAAGGTAATCAATTATCTGCACAAAGAATTCGAAATGAAAAAAGCGGCAGATATGTATGCCCGCGCAAACACTACCAAGACTGGTGTTATCAATTCAAATCTGCTTTACTCATACAAGTACAATGAAGATATCTTTATGAAAAAGACTGTTCTTCCAAATGGTAAGAACCACGGTATGGTTTTCTTCCTTGACTGGTCTGGTTCAATGTCAGATAACATGAAAGGTACTATGGAGCAGTTGCTTTGTCTCGCATTGTTCTGCAAAAAAGCACAGATTCCTTTCTCTGCTTATGCATTCTCTTCTGAGTACTACAAGCGTACACAAACAAATCTAGAAAAAATTCAGTCTCTTAATATGAATGAACTGAATGTTAGTGGTGTTTCGCTGTTAGAACTTTTCAATGACAAAATGAATACTGTTCAATTCAACAAAGCAGTCGAGTTATGTGTAGCATTGTCAAATCTGTATAGCAGAAAATATGGTTATGGTGATTTTGCATACATGGGTCTTCCAAGAAAATATTATCTTGGCGGTACTCCTCTTGATGCTACAATTATTATCGCCCACAGACTTGTTCCTGAGTTTCAGAAAAAAATGAACGTGCAAGTTATGAATGTGTGTTTCTTGACAGATGGTTCAAGTCACACCGTGAGTGGTTGTGTTGGTTACAACAAGTTCGGTGGTGTCGATGCATTTACTGTCACCGCTGATGTAAACTCTCGCGGCACATTCTTTATCCGTGATAAGAATACTGGAACTCTCATTAAGTCTGTCGGTGACAAATACAACCGAGGCGATATGACAAAAGCATTATACATGTCTCTCAAAAAGTCAACTGGTACAAACACAATGGGTTTCCACTTAGTTGGTCAGCGTAATGAGATGCGCTATGCATATGACAAGTACATTGCTCCAACATTAGACAGTGAGATTGCACGATACACATATTTCGATGATTGGAAAAAGTCATTCAATAGAAACAAATGCGATACTTCAATTATCAGTGGATTAGATGAATTGTACATCATCAAAGGTGGTAAAGCACTTGAGGTTGATGATGAAGGTCTTGATGTTGAGGTTGGTGCTTCAAAGCAAAAACTGACCACAGCATTCAAGAAAGCGGCACAAGGTAAATTGCAGAACCGAGCAGTTCTAAGCAAATTTATTGAGAATATCGCCGCTTGATTAGAAAAGTTTTTCACACTTTTGCCATAAATAGTGAAAATAATGCTTGACTAATTCAGTAAAATATGAGATAATGTTTACATAATGATGAGAAAAGGTGATTAATTATGAATAAACGTGAGATGTTTCTTGAGTCCGCAACTGCGATGTTTCCTAAACAGACTGAGTTCAGTCGTTCAGAACTAGTTCAAGTTGCCAATTCTATTGGTATGAAATATGCACCATCATGGATTGTAAAATCTGATGAACACAAAGTTGGCGATGGTGTGTATTCACTATTCGCAAATACTGTAACGGCAACAGTTGCCGAACCACAAACGGTTGCTGAGGTCGTAGAGATGCCTAAAAAGAAATTGCAAGTGTTAGATAGTACTGTCACTAATCTGATTCCTCAAGCATATGCGAACTATGTTCCATTCGGTCAGTTTTCTGATGTTAAAAATATCGTCAAGTCTAAAATGTTCTATCCGACATTCATTACTGGTCTGTCTGGTAATGGTAAGACTATGATGGTCGAACAGATTTGCGCCCAACTGAACCGCGAGTTCTTCCGTGTGAACATCACTATCGAAACCGATGAAGATGATTTGCTCGGTGGTTATCGCCTTGTTGATGGCGAGACTGTCTTCTTTGATGGTCCAGTTATTCAAGCAATGAAGCAAGGTGGCGTATTGCTCCTTGATGAGATTGACCTTGCATCAAACAAGATTATGTGTTTGCAACCAATCCTAGAAGGCAAGGGTATTCTACTGAAGAAAATCAATCAGTATGTACAACCTGCTCCTGGTTTCCAGATTATTGCTACTGCAAACACCAAAGGTAAGGGTTCAGAAGATGGACGCTTCATCGGTACGAACATCCTGAACGAAGCATTTCTTGAGCGTTTCCCAATCTGTATCGAACAAGAGTATCCTTCTATTACTGTAGAAAAGAAAATCATCAATAAAGAGTTGGACTCTCTTGGAAAGTCTGATGATGATTTTGCTGATAAACTGACCAAGTGGGCAGATATCATTCGTAAGACGTTCCTCGATGGTGGCATCGATGAGATTATCGCCACTCGGCGTCTTGTACATATTGTCAAAGCATATGCCGTCTTTGGTGACCGCATGAAAGCGATACAGATGTGTATCAACCGCTTTGATGATGAAACTAAATCTGCGTTCATCGACCTCTATTCGAAAGTCGATGAGCAGATTGTCGATACTGATTTCGGTGAAAGTGTTACTGAACCACAATCAGATGTTGACAAAACACCGTTCTAAGTGTATGCTTAGAACAATTGATAGAGACTGCGTTTTGCAGTCTCGCCATTAACATTACTAAGGAGTGAATATACTATGGCACGACAAAAAACGTCTGTAAAGACAAAAATCATGAATGCACTTTCAACTGGTGAGTCCTTCACCCGCAAGCAACTTGCACGGAAAGCACGGACTGATACAGTCAATGTGTCTCGCCGTATTAGCGAACTGCGCCTAGAAGAAGGTGTCATGATTTACTCTAACCCAACGGGTAAGGGTAATAGTGTATCGTATCGTATCGGTACACCTACTAAGGCAGTTGTTGCCGCTGGACTACGTTCAGTAGCAACCGCCTAATGAGTTAGAGAGTGGAGGGTTCATCTTACACCTTTCTCCCCTCCACTCTCTGCACTTTTATTATGATAAAATGAGTATTGTATGACAATCAAATATAAATTCAAAGAGAGACAACTCATTCAAGAGTTTCAAGAATATATCGATAGCACCTATGAAGGTCACTATTCGAAAGACAAGTTTCAAGCGACCGAGTTCATCATCGATGGTGGACACGGTACTGGTTTCTGTATCGGTAACGTACTAAAGTATGCACAACGATACGGCAAGAAGGGTACTGCTAGTGATGCCCGAAAAGACCTGATGAAGGTTCTACACTACGCACTAATACAACTGTATGTACATGATGAGGATTTGTAATGAAAATTAGTAAACAAACATTTGATGTTTTAAAGAACTTCAGTGAGATTAATGAGAACCTGCTCATCAAACCAGGTAACAAATTGCAGACTATTTCAGTAATGAAAAATGTCTTAGCAGAAGCAACTGTAGAAGAAACTTTTGACAAAGAGTTTGCTATCTACGATTTGAATTCTCTATTGAGCGTATTGTCACTTTATGAAAGTCCAGACATTACACTTAATGATGATTATTTGACTGTATCGCAAGGTAAATCGAGTTCTAAGTTTTGGTATGCTGACCCTAGTCTCGTAGTGTCACCAACTAAAACTATTACAATGCCTAGCAGTGAAGTCAAAGTTCGTATCACACAATCTAACTATACTGATTTGCTTAAAGCATCGAACATTATGCAATTGCCTGATGTTGGTCTAGTATCAGATGGTGATACGATTAACTTAATTGCAACTGACAAGAAGAACCAAACTTCAAATCAGTTCAATGTTGAAGTAGCAGAAGGTACTGGAACTAAATTCAATTTCTACTTCAAGCGTGAAAACTTGCGTATGATTCCAGGTGAATATGATTTGACTATTTCTAGTAAGAACATTTCACACTGGGTGAATACTAACAAGAACCTGCAATATTGGGTTGCTCTGGAGACTGATAGTACATACGAAGTTTAAACAAGGATTATATAATGGATATTAAAAGTGATGAATTTCTGTGGGTTGAAAAGTACCGCCCACAGACCATTCAAGATGCGATTTTACCAAAGCATCTTGAAACAACCTTTCAACAGTTTGTTGAGAGTGGGGATATTCCTAACCTATTGTTGTGCGGCACTGCAGGTGTCGGTAAGACCACAGTCGCAAAAGCACTTTGCGAACAGACGGGTTATGATTGGATTATTCTCAATGGTTCAAGTGAAGGTGATATTGACACCTTACGAACTAAAATTGTAAACTTTGCTAGTACTGTGTCCTTCAGTGGCAAAGGTAAAGTGGTCATCTATGATGAAGCAGATTATTTGACCGCGGTGACGCAACCTGCTTTGCGTAACTTTATTGAAGAGTTCAGTAAGAACTGTCGGTTCATCTTCACTTGTAACTATAAAAACAAAATCATTCCTGCACTTCATTCTAGGTGTAGTGTGATTGAGTTTACTATTCCTAAAGATGAGAGACCTAATCTTGCAGGCAGTTTCTTCAATCGCGTAAATCAAATCTTAGATACTGAGAATGTTCAGTATGAAAAAGGTACTGTAGCGAAGATTGTAGAAAAGCACTTTCCTGACTTCAGACGCACACTCAATGAACTGCAGAAAATTTCTGTTGGTGGTCGTATCGATAGTAGTAGTGTAGATGTAGTCGATGTCGATATCAAAAATGTTATCGCACACTGCAAGCAAAAAGACTTTCAGAAGATGCGTAAATGGGTCGCTGACACTATTCACACAAGCGATGCACAAGATGTATATCGTAAAGTCTACGACACAATGAGTGAGCATCTACAACCGCAGAGTATACCTCTTGTAGTTCTAAAGATTGCTGACTATCAGTATAAGAATGTGCATGTGGCAGACCAAGAAGTAAACATGGTTGCATTCTTTACTGAAGTTATGGTTGACTGTGAGTTTCAGTAATGCCGATACCTTATTTACATCATGAATTATTTGAACTAAATGATGGTCTTCTATGCAAGAAGCATGTGATAGAAGGTATCGGTCCTGTCGTAGTGATTGACCAGACTTACAAATACCCTAGTGATATTGCACTAATGCTAGACCAAGCATGGGTTCCTTCTTTTCACTATGGTAGAAGTAGTTCTAATTATAAAGACTACTATGATTGCAGATATAATATTCAAATTACGAAAACAGGTCATGTCAAAGAAAATGAAGTTCAACTTTTAATTAGAGATATGGCGAAGAACTATCTTGGTTATGAGTGTATTGATGAAGAACTTGATTATACTTTCAATTGCTTTACATGGGTAAACCCACCTGCAAGCAATGATGTTCAGTCTATGCCACATCAAGATAGTGAAGGTAAATCACATATTGCATCTGTAACTTATTTCAATGATAATGAAAATCACGGCACAGCATTTTATTCTTATTGTGATGCCGAGCAAGATGAAGTTATAGACATTCGGTGTGATATATCGAAGAATGCAGAACTAGTTGAAGTGATTACAGGTAAAAAGAACAGAACTATCATTTATCCTAGTTGGTACTGGCATGGTGCATATATGGAAGACCACAGTGAGTGGGTCGATAATTGGAGATACAGTCAAGTATACTTCAATAGAGTGAAACCGGATTTTAAATTATGAGTACACCATTTGATTATGTAAAAGCAATATCATATACAAAAGAAGATATGATTGTAGATGATATTACAGAAAAAGATTACAATCCCTTTATTGTCAATCGCGCTTTAAGCATGGGTATTGATACTGTGCTTCAAGCAAACGAGATGAACCAGCGTCATCACCTGTCTAAAAAGTTACAATTTGACTTTTTACTAAATAGTATAAGTAAGCGAAAGCGATTTGATAAATGGCAGAAGGCGAATAAGAGTGAAGAGTTAGATTATGTACGAGCATACTACAATTACTCCTACCCTAAAGCAATTGCCGCTTTGTCAGTCCTTTCCAATCAACAAATTGATACTATTAAAAAGAAGATAGACAATAAAGGTGGAGTAAAATGAATGATTGGACAGTTGAAAATATGGTTGAGGTTACGCTGTCTCAACCTGATGATTTTCTAAAAATTAGAGAGACACTTTCTCGCATGGGAATTGCGTCAAAGAAAGACAAGAAATTATATCAGTCTTGTCATATCTTGCATAAGCAAGGTAGATACTTTATCGTACACTTTAAAGAGTTGTTCGGTTTAGATGGCAAGCAAACAAATTTTTCACAAGAAGACCAAGAGCGTAGAAATACCATTGTAAAACTTTTGAAAGATTGGGGATTAATTTCTGTAGTCGCTGAAGATAAGATTGCTGACCAAGCACCCTTATCTCAAATTAAAGTAATTGCATTCAAAGAAAAAAATGAATGGATACTTGAAACTAAATACAACATAGGAAAGAAAAAAATAGATGCTTAGTTGGTTTAGAAAAGTTTTCTGGTATAGACCTTCTATTGTCGGTGATATGTCTCAACATAGACTACACTCTGGCAAATATGAAGATTTGTGCATGTAAAGCACTTGATATTATGAAATTGATGACTATATATAATGTGAAGACGCCTCAGTTGGGTCTTCTATAAAAAATAAAGTCTTGCTTAATAGGAGATAAAAACATGACTAATTTAACGACACTAAGGTCGGCGCTACAGTCGTTTGACCAAAATCTTTTAACCCCATATGCTGTTGGATTCGACCACACCTTTAATAGGTTGTGGGACTATGCGATACATCAGGCAGAATCCTCAGGATTCCCGCCTTACAATATTGTCAAAGATGCTGAAGATGGTTACAAATATACCATTGAGATGGCACTTGCTGGTTACAGTAAAGATGATATTGAAATTGATTTTGCAGAAGGTTGTCTAACAATCAAATCTAAAAAACAAGAAGATGCTAAAGATACGCTGTCGATTTGGAAAGGTATTTCTAATCGCTCGTTTACTAGAAAGTTTACTCTTGCAGATGAGGTTGTTGTCAACAGCGCAGAACTAAAAGATGGTATGTTGAGAGTTGAACTTGAACGTATCATTCCTGAAGAGAAACTACCTAAGAAGATTGAAATTAAATAATCCTTCGGAGGGCATCACCTGAGCATGTGTAAAAACTGCTCATTTTATTAGGAGTATATGATGAATAAACCTGTAACTGAGAAACTTGAAAAAATGAATGTAGCAAAGAATAAAATTGAAGACGCCATTGAAGAATATGAAGTTCAACTTCAAAAGCGTAAAGAACAAATCACCAATATGAAACAAGCACAAGTTCAACTTGAAGCAGAAGCAAATTCTCTTGTTGGTTCTATTAGTGCTTTGCGTAAAGTGATGATTGATGAAGAGGAAAAAAATGATGAGTGATGTAACTCTAATTAAAATGATTAATGGTGAACAAATTATCGCTAAAGTAAAGAGTGAAGATGAGGATACAATCACAGTAGAAAAACCTGCTATTGTTATGCTTGCTCCTGGACAAGGAAATCAAGTTCAAGTTCAGATGGGTCCTTGGGACTCTTTCACAGATAAACCAATTGCAGTTTCTAAACCTAGCGTAATGTATATTGCAGAACCAACAACAGAACTTCTCAATAGTTATAATCAAAACTTTGGTAGTGGACTTGTTATTCCTAATAAGAAACTTGATACCAGTGCATTTCTAAAGGGGTAAAAGACACTTTTACGCGCATAAAACTGTTGACAAATCACACATTATGGCGCATAATAGTGTGATGATAAATGATGAGGCAATATATTGAAGTTCTATACAAACGTCCAGCAATGGGGTAACAACATTCTAGTTCGTGGTGTAGGTCATGATGGTCAACGTGTTATGCAAAGACATAAAGACTTTTCACCCACACTATTCTTAAAAGCAAACAAACCCACAAAGTACAAGACTATTGAGGGTGAGTATGTCGATGAATTCAAACCTGGCGGTGTCAAAGAAGCAAGAGAGTTTCTTGACCAGTACAGAGATGTTGAGAACTTCAAAATCTATGGTCAGACGCAATATCTCTATCAGTGGATATCTGACAACTTTGTAGATAAAGATGAGATTGACTTTGACACTAATCAAATCTCTATTCTGTCACTCGACATTGAGACTTCTACAGAGTATGGTTTCCCAAACATTCAAACTGCTAATGAACAAATCTTGCTCATCACTGTGCGAGATAGTCTGACTAAGAAGTTGACTACATGGGGTCTCAAAGAATATCACGGTAGCAATAGAGATGTAGACTATCGAACTTTCACTGATGAGCGAACTATGTTGAGTGACTTCATCGCGTTTCTAAATGATTATAAACCTGATGTTATCACTGGTTGGAACACTCGCTTCTTTGATATTCCATACATTGTCAATCGCATCGAAAGACTTCTCGGTGAAGAGAAAGTTCGTCTTATCTCTCCCTGGAAGATTGTCAAAGGTGGTAAGATTACTATTCAAGGTAGAGAGCAACAATACTATGATATTTTTGGTATTGCTGGCATTGACTATCTAGAACTGTTTCGCAAGTATCGTGGTATTGGTTATGAGAGTTTTGCACTTGCACATATTGCAAATGTTGAACTTGGTTCTGAGAAACTTGACCACTCTGAGTATCAAAACTTCAAAGACTTCTATGAACAAGACTGGGATAAGTTTGTTGACTACAACATTCGTGACGTTGAACTTGTTGCACAATTAGAAGACAAACTTGGTTTGATTGACTTGCAGTTGACGATGGCGTATGACTTTCGCGTAAACTATGAAGATGTATTCTCGCAGGTTCGTTGTTGGGATATGCTCATCTATAATACTTTGCGTAAGAAAGGTATTGTCATTCCGCCAAAGAAAATGAATTACAAGAATGAAGCATATGCTGGTGCATATGTGAAAGACCCTACTATCGGTCAGCATGATTGGGTTGTTTCTTTTGATTTGAACTCTCTGTATCCTCACTTGATTATGCAGTATAACATTTCACCTGATACTATTGTTGATGAGAGAGTACAATGTAGTGTAGATGAACTTCTAGCAAAGAAACTCGACACTTCTCACTTGAAAGAAAACAATCTTTGTATGTCGGCAAATGGTCAATGTTTCAGAACAGACTTTCAAGGGTTTCTACCTGCTATGATGGAAGAACTCTATGAGAGTAGAAAGTTCTATAAGAAGAAGATGCTTGAAGCAGAGCAAGAATATGAGATTACAAAGAAATCTGACTTGCAGAGAGATATTGCAAGATATGGCAACATTCAACTTGCAAAGAAGATTGCACTAAACTCTGCTTATGGTGCGTTAGGTAATCAGTACTTTAGATACTTTGACATTCGACAAGCAGAGGGCATCACACTCTCTGGTCAGTTGTCTATTCGATGGATTGAAGAAGCACTGAATAAATACTTTAACAAATTACTAAAGACTGATGGAGAAAATTATGTCATTGCAAGCGATACGGATTCGGTTTACCTTAATCTTAGCGGACTTGTTAGTCAAGTGTTTGGCGAGAGAGTCCACTTATCGAAAGACGAGGGTGGTGTATCGAAAGAGCGAATTGTTAAGTTTCTTGACCGAGTTGCTAACGAGAAACTTGAACCTTTTATTGATAAGAGTTATAAAGACCTTGCTGACTATATGAATGCATATGAGCAGAAGATGTTCATGAAGCGTGAAGTAATCGCTGACAGAGGCATCTGGACTGCAAAGAAACGATACGTTTTGAATGTACACAATTCTGAAGGTGTGCAGTATGATGAACCAAAACTCAAGATTATGGGGTTAGAGGTTGTCAAGTCTTCAACGCCTGCACCTGTGCGTGTGATGTTGAAAGATGCTATCAAAGTTATTGTGAATGGTTCGAATGATGACCTTCTAGAATTCATTGAGAATGCAAGAACAGAATTCAACTCACTACCGCCAGAAGAGATTGCTTTTCCTCGCTCGGTGAATGGTGTTGAAAAGTACAAGTCTGATATCAAAATCTATACGAAAGGTACGCCCATGCATGTTCGTGGTGCGCTGATGTATAATGAACTTGTACGCAATAAGAAGATAACTAATCGTTATGCTCAAATTAAAGATGGTGAAAAAATCAAGTTCATTCACTGTAAGATGCCAAACCCTATTGGCGAAAACATTATTTCTTTTCTAGCAACTCTTCCCGAAGAGTTTGACATGCATAAGTATATTGACTATGAGATGCAATTTACGAAAGCATTTTTAGAACCTCTACGATTTATTGCAGAGAGTATCAATTGGCAGTTAGAAAAGATTGCAACATTAGAAGATTTTTTTGGATAGGAGATAGATATGGAAGAAGAAATCAAAAATGCACTTATTACTCATGCTCAAGGTCATATTGACAAACATGCTATGAATGTAAAAATTCTCATGCGTAACGCAGTAGGCATTGGTGAGCATGGTGATATACTAGAAGAAATTGAAAAAGAACTAAAGATAATTGCAGAATATCATGATGAAATTGAGATGATACACAAATATATCAGTCCTGCCCATCCTTATGATAAATTACCTTGACATTCCATGTAAACTGTAGTATAGTGAATATTAATTATAGGAGATATTATGAATAGTTTTTTAAAAGATATTGTCAAAGAGAGTAAGAACGAGTTTGCTGGCGTTGTCGCAGATGGCGTAGAAGCAGGTGATGTTTCTACTTTTATTGACAGTGGTTCTTATATCTTCAATGCACTGTTAAGTGGTAGCATCTACGGTGGTTTACCTGCTAACAAGATTACAGCAATCGCAGGGGAATCCGCAACTGGAAAAACCTTCTTTGCTCTCGGTCTGTGTAAAAGTTTCTTAGATGCTAATCCAGATGCTGGAGTAGTTTACTTTGAGACTGAGAGTGCATTGACAAAAGATATGATTGAAGAGCGAGGCATCGATGGTAATCGTATTGTAATGATGCCTGTTACAACTGTGCAAGAGTTTAGAACTGAAGCAATTCGTATTGCTGACAAGTATCTTGAACAGAAAGAAGAAGATAGACAACCTCTGATGTTTGTGCTTGATAGTCTTGGTATGCTATCGACAACGAAAGAAATCGAAGATACCGCAGATGGTAAAGAGACAAGAGATATGACTAGGTCACAACTAGTCAAAGCGGCATTCAGAGTATTGACGCTAAAACTAGGTAAAGCAAAAGTACCTATGGTCGTCACTAATCACACTTATGACCAGATGGGTACTATGTTTCCTCAGAAAGTTATGGGCGGTGGGTCAGGTCTTCAATACGCCGCATCAACTATCGTGTTCTTGTCTAAGAAAAAAGACAAAGAAGGAACAGAAGTTGTAGGTAACATCATTCACTGTAAACTGAACAAGTCACGATTGACTAAAGAAAACTCTATGGTTGATGTATCACTGAAATACAAAGGTGGTCTAAGTCGTTGGTACGGTCTACTTGAACTTGCAGAAGAAGCAGGTATCTTTAAGAAAGTTGCAACTCGTATTGAATTACCTGATGGTGCTAAACTATATGGTAAGCAAATCTTATCTGATCCAGAAAAGTATTTCACTGAAGAAGTGATGCAAAAACTAGACGCATTTGCTAAGGAGAAGTTTACATATGGTGGTGAAGTATAGTCACGTTAAAAAAGAGACTTTCATCGCCACTCGTATCGATGAAGGTAAGTATGCAGGTATCGTGTATCAAGTCGGTCGTATTCAGTTTAGTAAACCTGATGAGACAGGTCATAGAGCAATGCGATTTAAGTACGAGATACTTGAGAATAAAAAGTCGATTGAAATTGAAAATGATATCACCAGTATCATAGGTGATATCATTGTCGACCAAATGGAAAAACAAATAGAAGCAGGTGAATTAGTATATGCAAACGGCACGGATTGAAACAACAATATTATCTAACCTATTACTGAATGAAGAATTCGTAAGAAAAGTTATGCCGTTCTTGAAACCTGAGTACTTTCATGATAGTTCAGAGAAACTGGTATTTGCAGAGATATACAATGCAATTACCAAATATAATAAACTACCTACTACAGAACAAATCATTATTTCTCTTAATGAAGCACACAATGTTCCTGAACCTGAATTTAAATCTGCAGTTGAACTAATAAATAGTCTCAATGAGCAGTCTGCAGATAACTCTTGGTTGATTGATATCACCGAGAAATTCTGTAAAGATAAAGCAATCTACAATGCCATCGTAGAAGGCATTCAGATAGTAGAGGGGAAGGACAAGCAACGGTCACCAGATGCTCTTCCTTCTCTACTATCTGATGCTCTCTCTGTGTCATTTGATCCTAATGTTGGTCATGACTATTTTGAACAATCAGATGAGAGATTTGATTTCTATCACACAAAAGAAGAAAAGATACCTTTCAATCTCAAGTACTTTGACTTGATTACAAAAGGTGGTCTACCAAGCAAAACACTCAATGTGGCACTAGCAGGTACGGGCGTTGGAAAATCCTTATTTATGTGCCACCTTGCCGCAAACTATATGATGCATGGAAAGAATGTCCTTTACATCACTATGGAGATGGCAGAAGAGCGTATTGCTGAACGTATTGATGCTAATCTACTGAACTTAGATATTCAGACATTGAGCGAACTACCAAAGAGTATGTTTGACAAGAAGATTGCATCTTTACAAAAAGAAACACACGGCAAATTGATTGTCAAAGAATACCCTACAGCGACCGCACACAAAGGTCATTTTGATGCGCTGATAAATGAACTAGCACTAAAGAAAAGTTTCAAACCTGATGCTATCTTTATTGACTATCTCAACATCTGTGCATCTCAGCGTTTCAAAGCAGGAGCATCACAGAACTCCTATACTATTATCAAATCAATCGCAGAAGAATTGCGAGGTCTAGCAGTAGAGCATAATGTTCCTATCATCTCTGCTACACAGACTACGAGACAAGGGTTCTCTAGTACCGATATTGGACTAGAAGACACTTCAGAAAGTTTTGGACTACCAGCAACATGTGATTTCATGTTTGCACTGATATCAAATGAAGAACTAGAACAGCATAATCAAGTTCTAGTGAAGCAGTTGAAAAATCGATACAACGACCCTACAAAATACAAGCGTTTTGTATTGGGTATCGACAGAGCAAAAATGCAGTTGTATGATGTAGAGGACTCTGCACAAGAAGAACTTGTAGAGAACATGGTACCCAAAAACGTACCACAAGGGGTACAAGTAGTAGAAACTAATGGATTTGATAAACTAAAGGAACAACGCAATGAAAAGCAAAAGTATAAAGACTTCTCGACATTCAAGATTTAAGATTGAGTTTGATGGTAGTAGAAATATTTGGTGTATTCATGATACCAAATACGATGATATTATTGAAGTCAGTCCTAAAAGAATTGAAGCAAAGCATAAATGTGATATTCTAAACACAGGAACAGGGTTCGAAGACTGGCAGATTCCTTCATTTATGAGAAACACTTTCTTTAAAAAAGCATAAATACTACTTGACAAGTACCAATTTGTATAGTATTATATAACTATATTGAGAAGAGAGGTTGTATGTTAGTAGTAGATGTAGTCGGTAGTAATAAAACGAAGCGCGATATTGCTTATAATGTCGTGCATTTCATGTTGCAAAAACTACTACCTAGATTGCGTAATATTGAAATTGAAGTCAAGTTCAGTAAAATGACCGATGATGCAGTAGGTTACTGCATGATGCTAGATAACAATCGTGAGTATCAATTAGAAATATCAAGAGACCTTAACATAAAAGAACTTGTTATGACTATCTGTCATGAGATGGTGCATGTCAAGCAGTATGTTCGAAATGAAATGAAAGAAGGTCAGATGGTTTGGAAGAAAAGACCAGTTGCTTCAGATACGAAGTATTATGACCTACCTTGGGAAAAAGAAGCATACGCAATGCAAGCATCACTTGCAAAAGCATGTTGGAATAAAGGAATCTTTTAATGTCATTACTCCCACTAGGTGAGTTTACAAAATATGGTATTGAGCGACCACAGATATTGATGGAAAAACTTTTTCTGTTGAATGGTCGCTCAAACACTATTCATACACCAGATGGTACTTTCGAATTAGATGGTATCATTATCAATGGTAAAGAAACCCTACGAACACCTAGTTCGATGCCAAGTCTGGCAGATGAACTTGCTAGAGAGATTGCAAGTTTCAAAGATAATACTGCTGGACAAAAAGTAGAACTTAAAGGTAAATATACCGGACAAGAGAGAACTACTATCATTGGTATTGGTAAGATGACTAAGACTGAAGAGTTTGGTGGACAACCTGCCGGCGGAAAGAAAGAAAATAAAGGACTGAAGTTTGAGCGTGACTTAGCAAACTCACTAGTGAATTACGCAAATGGAATAAAAGAGTCCACAGACACACATGCTAAACTAGCACATGAATTAATGTCTGCAGTGTGTAAGCAGAACCGTTCACCAGTAAAAGAAATTAAGCAGATGGGCGGTGCTAACGAAAGTCGCCCATTCGTTATGATGAACGGTAAAGTCGCAATCGGACCAGGTAATCCTGCAGACGTTGGTAAAAAGTTGACTGATATAACAGTCTTTCATTCTGATAGAACTGAGAGTTATCTATCAGCAAAGTTTTCAAGCACATTGACATTTGTTAATACTGGTGTAAAAGGTGCTGGTAAACCATTCACTGAAGCAGAAGTAAAAGCAGGAATGATTACAAACGATATGGGTAAGCAATTACTCAAAGCACTTGGTATTGATAATGCAACATTCTGTGCAGTATTTAATCTATATGGAACTGGACAGAAAGCGGCAACGCCTCATGTGGTTGATGTGACTTCCGCTGTTGACAAACCACTTCTAACAAATCTACTCATGTCTGCTATCGGCGCAAACTACTGGATGGTTCATGGACAAGGCGGCGGTAAAGCATATTGTTGGTGGGTAGGAACAGAACAAAATAAAAAGTATGCGAATATCAATGCATCTAAGTTTACTTTATATTATGGTGGTATCACAAACGGTACAGCAAAACGTATTGATATGAAGTTCTCAAACTCGTACTTTGATTTTAAACTAAATATAAGAAATAAACAGGGAGGGATAGCACCAACTCACTTCTTATTGGACTATACGTCAAAAGAAGCGACAGGCAAGAAGTTACTAGGATAATGTGTGACAAAAATATCACATAGTATAAAAAAAATGAGAAAAAGTGAAAAAAACCCTTGACTTTTACCGAAAGTGTGTTATAGTATAAGCATGATTAGTTTTAAGAAACATACAGAACAGTTGTCAGAAAACCGCAATACGCATCTGACACATATCGAAGAAACCATTATCACTGATGGTGCTAGTGGTGCAGAAAATGCTATTAACTTCCTGAAAGAAGTTCGTAACATGCTATCAAGTAATGTTCGAACTGGTGTAAACATCACTACTAAATGGGATGGTGCACCTGCTATTTTCTGTGGTGTCGACCCAGAAGATGGTAAGTTCTTTGTTGCGACTAAATCAGTTTTCAATGCAAGTCCTAAGTTAAACAAAACGAGTGCAGATATTAAAAAGAACCACCAAGGTGGTCTTGTCGAAAAACTTGAAGTTGCACTTAAAGAATTGTCTACGTTAGGTATCAAAGGTGTCATTCAAGGTGACATGATGTATACAAAAGCAGACTTGCAGACTAAAACAATTGAAGGTGAAGAGTATATTATCTTTCAACCTAACACAATTGTCTATGCTATTCCTAAGAACGGACCTCTTGGTAAGTTTGTTTCTAAAACAAAAATGGGTATTATCTTTCATACAGAGTATAAAGGTAAGACATTACAGACGATGAAAGCATCGTTTAATATAAATATAAGTAAGTTGAGAAAAACGAAGACAGTTTGGTTCGATGATGCCTCATATAAAGATGTTTCAGGCACAGTTACACTAACTAAAGATGAAACCGAAAATCTCAATGGTTACATCGAACGGATTGAAAGTCTTCTACCTAAAGTGTCTAGTTATCTAGATAAGATGGCAGGTGACTTTGATGAAAAGAACCAATTCGCTATTCCAACTAACTTTAAGGTTCATCTGAACTCATACTTCAGAAGTACCGATGATTTACCTGACAGTAACACTATGGTTGCTGACTTTAAGACTTATTGGACTACTAAGTTAGACAAGAAGATTGAAAGTGTAAAATCAGAAGGTGCTAAAGAGAAGTATACTGAGATTAAGAAAGATGGACTGAATAAGATTGAAAAGCAAACTGTAGATTTGCAGAATGCTACTTTATTGTATAACTATATTATGGACGCTAAGAATGTATTGGTGCAGAAATTGTCGAAAGTGAAATCTATTGGGACATTTCTGAGAACAAATGATGGATTAAAGACCACAGAACCTGAGGGGTTTGTGGCAGTGGACAGATTAAAGGGTAATGCAGTTAAACTAGTGAACCGCTTAGAGTTCAGTCGTGCTAACTTCACTGCCGCTAAAAATTGGGTGAAAAAATGACACTAAAGTTTAATGAACTTCAGCAAAGACTGAAGGAAGCAAAAGAGAAAAAAGTTGTATTCTCATTCGGTAGAATGAATCCTCCTACTATTGGACATGAGAAACTTGTAAACAAAATCAAATCAGAAGCAAAGACGCGAGGCGCCGATGCCCGTCTTTACTTGTCTCATACAAGCAACAAAGAAAAAGACCCTTTGACTTATAATAGTAAAGCAAAGTATGCTAAGAAAGCATTCGGCATTTTTGTGAAGTCGAGAGCAAGAACAATTATAGAAGTTGCAAAAGAATTAGAAGCAGATGGTTACACTGATATTGTATTAGTATTTGGTGAAGACCGCGATGCTGAGATGGTCAATCTCATTAAGAAGTACAATGGAAAAGAATTCAATTTTAACTCAATCGATTCCGTCTCTGCTGGCAAGCGTGACCCTAATGCAAAAGGTGTTGAAGGTATCTCTGGTACTAAGTTGCGTGAACTTGCAAAGACTGGTCAACTTGATACGTTTAAGAAAGCACTAGCATCTAAACTATCAGATAGAGAAAAGACTACAATCTACAACGAAATTCGCAAAGTGTATTCTATCAGTGATAGTGCAATTTTTGACAGAGATGAATTGCGTGAAGCATATTTAGTTGGTGAACTCTTCAACGTAGGCGATGTAGTCTATGATATGAATGAGAACAAAGAATACGAAATTGTAGAGCAAGGTACAAACTTCTTGTACTGCAAAGGAGCAGATGGTAATGTACATACAAAGTGGTTATCCGACCTTACAGAAAAGAAATCAGCGAAAGACGATGACACCGAAGTTAGACAAGATAAAGATATCGCCGATAAAGACGGTACACAACCAGCAAAATACTTTGCAGGACTCAAGTCCAAGTCTACCAAATCTGCCAGAGATGCACATTTCAAGAAGGGCGCAGAGAAATCAGATGACGACCCAAGTGCTTACAAACCAGCACCTGGAGATGCTACAGCAAAGACAAAACCTTCAACGCACACTAAGAAATTCAAAGCGATGTTTGGTGAAACACTATCTTTCAAAGAGCATCAGCAGTTAGATGAGATGCCACGGTGGTTGACTGACCTATTAGGAACATATACTAATCAGCGTGGTTACGATAAAGCACAGCAATTATTACAGCAAATCTTAGACCGCAAAGCAAAAGAAGCAGGTGGTATGAAGAAGTTGAAGCATGACCCTGCATATTATGCCGCTGTTGTTGCTAAACAGATTAAAGGTATTGATGCAAGAGTTCTTGCTAGACTAGTATCAGAACAGACACTTGCAGAAGCGGCAGAGGTTGCATTTGAAGTAGAGATTGAAGATATCGGTACAATGCTAGTTGCTGGTGCAAATAAGCAAGAAGTCAAACAGCGTCTTCAGAAGATGTTCAGAGATGCAAGAAAGTTTTCTATTGGTAAGCGTCTGATGGACCCACAGATTAAGATGTGGTATCGTTCCAAAGCAGGTGATAAACCACAAGTTGATGAAAGTCGAATTACACATGCTGAAGAAGATGGGTTGCGTGAATTCTTGCGTAAGAAAAAGCAACCAGTAAAGCAGAGTCCTATTCAAAAAGTACTATCAAATATTGAAACTAACAGAGATAAAAGACCAAAAGATGTTAAGTTAGATGGTGGTAAAGTTGTTAAAGTTACACCTGAAGTTGCTAGAGAACTTATGAAGTTTGTAAACAAGAAAAATGCTGAAGGCGATAAAAGATTTGATTTATCGAAGTTTGATGTATTTTCTAAAGTTATGAAGCAACTTAATTTTCCTATTACAGTTCGTGAAGAACTTGAATTGGATGAAGAGTGGAACATCGATTTATTTTTAGAAGATACTGAACAAGTTGAAGGTGATGATGACGATGCATTAGCAATAGAACTTGAAAAGATAATTGATGCATATAATGAAATCGAAGATTTGCCTGATTTGTATCCAGACTTGGATAATGATGGTGACCACGATGACGATGATGAAGAATTGCGTATCAATCGTGATGGCGAAGAAAAAGGTGTTATTGATGATAACTACAAATGGGTGAATGAAGTTCTAACACCAGCGCAGAGATTTAAGCGCAGTCAACAAATGCGTAGACTAAAAGGTAAGATTGCAAGAGCAAGAAAAATTGCGCTGAAAAGACCGTCTTCACCTGAGAAGTTACAGTCAAGAGCGCAACGTCATGCTAGAAATCTTATTCGTAAAAAATTCATTAAGGGTAAGAACTATAATGAGTTGAGTTTTGCAGAAAAGCAAGCAGTAGAAAAAAGAATGCAAGGTAAAGGCGCACTGATTAATCGTATTGCTATGCGTGTGAAACCCAAACTAAAGAAACTAGAACAAGAAAGATTACGCAATCAGAATACACAGGAGTCCAGACTGATAGAGGCAAATGAATATCGTGTGGGTTCTGAGATGTATTACGAGACATTCAATGAATGGAAAAAATCTATTGATAGAAGTGATTTAGATAGTTTCGACAGAGAGTTGCTTGAGAGTGACATTGGTTCATTTGCAATGTATGAAGGTAATCATGTACCACTTGACTGTCCAATGATGGAAGAAGAAAAGCAACCCGAATTAAACAAACCTAAAGCAGGTGGACCTAAGAAGTACTATGTGTATGTGAAAGACCCATCATCTGGTAATATCAAAAAAGTCAGTTGGGGTGATACTACTGGTCTGAAGATTAAACTAAATGATCCAGAAGCAAGAAAGTCATTCGCCGCACGACATCAATGTAGCACTAAGAAAGACAAGACAAAACCCGGTTATTGGGCGTGTCGTATGCCTTATTATGCAAAGCAGTTAGGATTATCTGGTGGCGGAAACTTCTTCTGGTAAACCCTACACCGATAGAGGAGATGAACGTATTTTCAGCGAAGATGTTGAAGATGCAGAGTTGATTTGGCATAGGGATAAATACAATAGAGAGATAACAATTTTAGAAGGTGAAGGGTGGAAGTTGCAGTTAGATAATCAACTACCTGAAGAACTGATAAAAGGAAAGATTTATAAGATACCAGCATTAGAGTATCACAGAGTAATAAAAGGAAAAGGAAATCTTAAAATAAAGATTTGGGAAGATAAATGACAGATAAAACAATTTACAAATCAATGCGTCAGACTATGGATGAAATGTACTCAGAAGAAATGACTGAGAGTGCAGAAGCAGGTCTGAAGAAAAAGGCAGACAAGTCTGGTATGCCTCTTGGTGTATTGAAGAAAGTATATGATAGAGGAGTTGCCGCTTGGAAAGGTGGTCATCGTCCAGGTACCACTCCACAACAATGGGGTATGGCGCGAGTTAATTCATTTGTCACTAAATCTTCTGGTACATGGGGTAAAGCAGATGCAGACCTTGCTAGAAAAGTACAAGGAGAAGAGTATGTGCCTGAACAAGATGAACCAGCATCACCAGATGAAAGTTCAATGGCGATGCAACAGTTAAAGTTCATGGCGTATGCCGCAAATGAAATTATGGACCACATTAAGAATGGTGGCGAGTTTCCTGAGTGGATGCAAAATAAACTATCAGCAACGCATGAAGATATGAAATCACTTCATGCTAATATCGACCATGATAAAGTCGAAGCAGTAAGTCCCGCACAACAAGCGGCAATCGCAATCTCTAAAAAAGAGCGTGGCGAGAAACCTAAAGGAGAAAAAAAATGAGTTTAGGAATTGGTAATCCGTTCATCTTAAAAGAGAGAGAGCGTCCGACAATCGAAGATAAAGACCAAAGTGCTTATCAAAAGTTTTTTGCAAAAGAACTGAAGAAAAGAGGTGTAAGTTCACCTTCAGAACTATCAGCAGGAGATAAAAAAGCATTCTTTGACTATATCGATAAGAATTGGAAAGGTGACAACGAATCCGACTAATCGGATTCAGTCACAGACAGTTCAATGGCAAAGCAATTTACAAGGGAAGATGTTCCTAAAGTAGAAGATTTGTGGTTTAACTTTATTAAGAAAGTTCGTGATTTAGGTCTTGACTTTTGTGATAATGATGTTAATATAGAGTTGAAGATAAAAGAAACACCAGACCATGAGATTACAAATCGATTGAATTTGGTTTTCGCTGACAACTTGAGAGAGACAGTCATGAAAGTAAGTCACAACGTAAAAGATAAACCGAAAGAAGTAGATGAATAAATGATTACATTAAAGCAGTTTGAACAAAAAGGACAAGCGAAGATATTCTTAGACATGGATGGAGTTTTAGCAGACTTCATTAAAGGTGTCGCTGACACTACTGGAGAAGATTTTACATCACCCGATTTGAATAATAAAGGTAAAGGTAAAATCAAAGCAGAAATTGAACAGAATCCTCGCTTCTGGCATGAGTTAGACTGGATGCCAGGCGGTCAACAACTGTATCGTTATGTCAAATCTAGTCAACCTCATATCTTGTCTGCTTATGCAAACTGGGATAAAAACTGCAAAGATGGTAAGAACTTCTGGATTAAAAAGAATTTGATGATACCGAAGCAACGCATAAATCTTGTCAAACGAGAAGACAAACAGAAATACGCAGTGCAAGATGGTATTGCAAACATATTGATTGATGATTATATCAAAAATATTCGTGAATGGGAAGCGGCAGGTGGTATAGGTATTCATCACACTGACGTTAAAAGAACTATAAATACTTTAAAGAAACACGGTTTCTAAT
>Ga0070749_10000008_pt1 | contig 86600 bp, 108 predicted proteins | sample VirMetDEL_Nov_18_FD_75180 | JGI IMG/M metagenome (GOLD analysis project Ga0070749, IMG submission 75180) | Aqueous microbial communities from the Delaware River and Bay under freshwater to marine salinity gradient to study organic matter... | ecosystem: Environmental > Aquatic > Marine >...
AATATAATACATTCCTTCTTTAATTAAACTTCTAGCAAGTATTGTAGCTGTTGTAGTTCCATCACCAGCATCGGTTGCTGTACGTTGAGCTGCTTCTTTTATTAATTGTGCTCCAATATCTTCTACTGGATCTTCCAAGAAGAACTCATCAGCTACAGATACTCCATCTTTAGTTACTCTTGATTTATTGTAAACTCTTTGTAAGATTACATTTCTCCCTTTAGGTCCTAGTGTACAAGAAACAGTATCAGCAAGGAGATCTATTCCTTGCATCAACTTTTTTCTTGCTTCACTTTTGGATACTACTCTTCTTCTATCTCCAAACATTTTATTTAATATATTTAATTATTATACTTCTATTTACCATATTGCTTCTACATCCATTTCTCTAAACATTGCATATTCTCCATCTTCTATCTTGAAAAATATAATAGGTCTAGCTTGTTCAGCCATTAATACACTATCTCCTTCTTTTAATACTGAACAATCATCAGCTATTTTAACAACTACAATATCATTTTCTTTTTCATCTGGATTTCTTAATTCTCTATCTCCTTCCTCAGATTTTTGAGGTACTCTAACTATAAAATTCTTTTTAGTTAATGTTTTTGGTAATTCTTCTCTTAACATACTTCTATTTATTATTGTTTATATAAGGTCTAGGACCTGTTTTAATTTTATTATAAGCTTTTCTTCTTTCTTCTGGATCTTTAATCTCATTTGCTTTTTCAAACTCTTCTTGCATTTGTTTTAATCCATCCTGATATGGATTATAGAATAAGTTATTTTTTGTTTTTTCAGCATGAGCGGTGAACTTTCTCCTAATTTTATATTCGGTATATGTTTCACCATCTAATCTTTGAGGCTTAATACTATTAAATAACTTTAACGGTTCATCTAATCCATCAAATTTTATTTCTTTATATAATATGCCATTTTCATGCATCTTTATATCTGTAGGTTGTTCCTTAGATTCCAAGGTCTCTGTTTTTTTGTTCATTTCTTTTTTCTTCTAATAAGGTTTCTATTCTATCTTCTATACTACTAAATGTCTCATTAATTTGGAACTCTATTCCATTAGCTAAACTTAATGTAGTATATTCTTTGTTACTTAAAGATTCTTCTATTGATTCAATTGTATCTATATAGATCTTCTTCTTCTTTAGTACCGGTTTATGTTCAGGTACGTCATTATCATATACTCTCATTACTATTATTTCCATTTTTCTTATTTTTTATTATGTGAAATATTACTTTATCGTTTGCTAAAAACTTACCAAATGAAAGTAATTTAATTGTTTTAAATGTTTCTATATCATCTTTAGTTGCAGATTCTATTGTCTCCTTAACAAACTTAAACTGACTCTTTATTATATCCTCTATATCTACAACTGGTATATGATACTTTAAAGATAAATGTTTAATAATTTTATCTGTCTCCTTCTTCATTTATAACCTCTACCTCTCCTTCCCAAACATTATCTACTATGTTGTAGTATATTTGTGTATTAACTTTAATTTTCTTATTTGTCTTCTCTATCCAGAATGATATTTTAAATTCTAAATTATTTACTTTCTTAAATAGATTCTCAAATTCCTTTTCTGAATATCTAATTATCTCATACATTATAATAATGCTGTTATAGAATCAAATAATGTTTTGTTGTATCCTCTTAATACACTAGTATTCATTTTTATTACATTATCTGGATGAATATTAGTAATATTAAACTTCTTCTCTCTATGAGGTAATAATTGAGTAACACTTGCATCAAATTTAGCTACTTCTAATCCTTCATCAGTTATAGGGTAGTATTTTATTGTATTAGTAGTTACACTTCTTTCTTCTCCATTTTCAGTAACTTCATAAGTATATTCTTCATTATCGAGATAAATCACAAGTAATGCTGGGGTTTCTTGTGGATTATCAATAACAATCATTATAAAATCCCCTTCTACTAATTCTACGTTATTTCTATCTTTCATATTGTATTTTCTACTTTATCTTCCTCTATAATAAAATGAAATCCTAATTTAGTATTAATATCTGGATCAATTACTAAATTAGGATTTATTATATTGGCTTTAATATAATTTTTCTTTCTAAGAATAGTTATAACATTATTTAACGTAGCTAAAGATGTATTGAGATTATTAATTATAGATATTTTACTATCATAATCAAATATTAGCTTACCCCTAGATTTAACATCTATATTCTTATACTTATAATTAAGATACATTAGTTCTGCTAAAATATTCAATTCTCCGTTGCTTAATTTAGGCACTAATAATGGCTTTAATATATTTAGATACTGTTTAAAGTACTTTCTTTTATTAGTTTTAATTGTTATCACTCTCTCCAATTTTTATGTAAAGTAAAATATAATTATTTACATATGCAAGTATTTTTGTATTTATTTTTAAAAAAGATATAATTTTCCCCTTGGGTTTTTGCTAAAATCCCTATTACTAGGGTTCCATTTTAACCTTCAACTTCCATCTAGCTGTTTTTAGCCCACACCAGTTACTTATTCTCTCTGTCAATTCAGAAGGCTTACTTATACCTGTAACCAGCCCTAGATATTATATGAAGGTTGTTTTCGTATCTGCCGGGGACAACCTCGTTTCTATTTGAAACTACTAACCCAACGTCTTTGCCACTACTTTTATCCTCATGGCTGATATTGATACTATTTTGCAATATTAAGAACTGTTTTTGACAATTCCTAATATTACTACGTTTATTTTTTAAAAAAGTTGCTTAATCTAGTTTTCATCTGTGTCTGTGTTAAGTAATGTATCTATTTCTTCTTGAGTTAGAGTTCTCCATTCATCTCTTGATGCATATACACCAGATCTACCAAATATTAAATCATCTATAAATAAATCTTTAGTTAAATCTTTTATTTCTAACTCGGACCATTCTTTATTAGTTATTCTTTTATTTTTCATTTATTAATATTAAAGGTTGTTTTTGTTTTGATAATTCTATCCATCTATCTACCCATTCTTGATCAGGAGTTTTAATTATTATTATACCCATTTTAAGATATTTCTTTTTTAACTTTCTAGGTATTCTTCTCTTTTTATAGTTCATAAATATGATATTCATAAGATCTTGTTATTCCACCTCTTTCATCTTTAATAGATCTATTATCTCTTTGATCAAAATACTCATTAGTTATCCAGGTTGTTGAATTAGGATGATTGAAATTATTTGATTTTCCATTCTTTGCAATATAAGTATGATATGTATACATACCTCTTTCTCCAGTTAAAATTATAGTATCATTTTTACAATTACTTAAAAATTCTATTAATTCTTTTACTGTAGTTATAATAGGAGGTCCATCTATAGTTTGCATACAGTATGTTTCATTTCCTATTAAATGTGATTTTATTATTTTTTTCATTCTATAAAAGTACTAAAAATAAAGATAGAAAAAAATTTTTTGATAATTTTTTTGAAAAATTTTTTTATCGGTGAGTTTGTGGGGGACCTACATACAACCACCCTTACTAATATTTGGGATACCTCTATCCCCCTTAAACTATATTGCTATGAAAAACTTATTAGAGTACTTGAAAGAAAATGATGCTGTTAAAGCTTCTAAAATTATTGGTGCAAATGGTGCATTTATATCTGTTGAAAAAGCAGATGGTAGTAAATTCACTTTGCCTGTTGGCAAGAAGTCCCAAGAGGGAAACCTTGCAGAGTACAATGTACTCATCACTGATGATGGACAGGCTATCGCCACAATGAATACTTACCAAGAGGTTGAGAGTGTTACTTTGTAACACTTTCACCCCTTTGGGGAATAGTTTTTATTCTCCTCGTAAGATAATTATTAATTCACTTAAACTATAACGCTATGAAAAAGTCTAGAAAGAATTATGTACCTTATAAGTACAAATGTAAAAGATTAGTTATTGATGCAGTAACAGGATGTGCTAGTCCTTATTCTCCTAGAGAGAAGCACAATAAATAAAGGTATAACACTTCTCCGTCTATGTAATGCTACTAACATGTAGGGATAGAGTTGAAGTGTACCTTTTAATCACTAGTAACTAAATAACTACCTGAACCTTGTGTCTCATAGTGTAGAGGAATTGACGTTCCTATATAACGTCCTAGTGATTATACCAAAAATATGCTGTCATATATAAATTAGTATTAATCTAAATATGACAGCATTAATTATAACTTTAATACTTAATAAAATGAAACAGTTCTTTAAATCAGCATTCTTTTATGACCTTATAATAGTATTAATGTTTGGTGCAACAACAATATTATGTGCATTAGCAAATATTAATCATAAAGGAGCAACAGCACCAACAGAATTCTTTGCAGTAGTTACATTAGTATTCTTAATAATATTACCAGCTTGTAATACAAGTAACTAATTATATATTACTTAAAACTATAAAATTATGAAACTATTTATATTATTACCAGTAGCATTTGTATTACTTTTGCTACTTACTGAACATCTTAGGGATAATATGGAGTAATAACTCTGTATTATGCCCTGGAAGTACTATAGTTATTGACTTTTAGTGTGATTTTGAGTGTGACCTTAATCATCATCCCATCTTTTCAACCTTTTCAATCATCATCAAATTAACAAAAGGTATTTTAATTATAGCCTAAACAATGAAAAATTAAAACTAAACAATTATGAAAACACTAATTATATTATCATGCTTATTATATTGTATATTCCATATAATAGCTACATTACTAATAGGATTTAGTAATCACAATTCATTACCATTTTGGACTAATATACTATTTTTAATACTATTATTTATAGCAATGTATATGATACAAAATAATAAATAACTATAGAAATTGATATTAATTGGACGTAACGTAGGAAACAATCAAGCAATCAAGCGATGAATCGTGTTAGAATAGCCTACATCTAAACAGAGAGTACTTAGTTGCTCTCTGATTTATTAACTAAAACTAACAAATTATGCAAGATCCAATACCAAGCTTATTTGTTAAACCAACAGTAAGCGATAATGACAAAACAAATATGTATCTAAATACATTTATTATATATGGATACACAACTAAATACATATTAACTCCTAAAGTAATATTAAGAGTAAAAGAACCATTAATTCATATATTAAAAGAAATATGTTATAATTAAAACTAAAACTAATAAGCTATGAAAACACCAAAACCAGAAAAAACCGAAAAAAAACTATTATATCAATTCTTTATAAATAAAGATGGAGTATTAGTAATGCAACCTGAAAGATATATTGGTACAACTGTAACAATATCATGTATAGGATGTGTTCGTGAAGATAAAACTCATGAATTTGGATTTAAAATTTATTAACTAAATTAACTAAATTATGCCTAAATCAGAAAGTAATGAAATAATATCAATGTCTCAGACAATATTATCTTCAAAAATATTAGGAGTAACAGAGTTATTCCAATTATGTGAATATATTGCTGAAACTCATGGAGATACTTCATTTACATTAGAAGAAATAGAAGGATTTGCACAATCATTAATCAGCACTTATCAAGAACAACATTTAGAATCAGTTTCAAAAGAAATAAATAATTAAATTAACCTCTAAAACTAACAAATATGAGAAATTCAACAATATTATTTGACAATTATCACAACAATGTTGCGATAAGTCACAGAAAAACAGATATAACATCTAAAGAATTAAAAGAATTAAAAGATAAAAAAGAATATCGACAAGGAATATTAATAAGCTTTGCGATAATAACAATATTAACTATTGTAGCAATTATTGCTTGTAGTTAAATGAAACTTAGTAGTTCATAGCACTAAGTTTAGTTTAAGTTAATGCCTGGTGTAGCAGTGATGCTTATCCAGGCACTATTGTTTATGATATTATATATTACAGAAAAGAAGCTATTACGTAGACTATATACGAATACACTTAGTAATAATATAGACTTGATTAACAAGAAGATGTATCTTCCAAACAACATCTATAAAAACTTAATGGAAACTTAATTAAAAATCAAATTAAATTTAAAAACAAATTAAAATCAAAAATTATGAAAGCAATTGTAAAAGCACACCCAGAAACAGGAGCAGTAATCACTGAAGGAACATCAGAAAATGGTAACAGATTCGGTAAATTTAGAGTGGAACAAGTATCTTTTGACTCAAGTCAAAATGGTATTTTAAATCTTAAAAAGAGATCCGCATTTATCACTGCATTTGGTGATGATATTGATACCTTAAAAGGTTTATTATCTGATGGTATGGAATATCCTGTTGCAGGTAAAATAGTTCGTAAAGAAACTAGAGAGCCTCAGTATGAAGGTCATTCTGCTAAAATTAACCCTGAAAAACCAGGTGAATTATTTTTAGTAAATGGTGCTCAAGTTTATATGACTGATGAGTGGACAACAGATTTAAGTGCTCAAGATACACTAATCGTATCTAAAGCTGAAGTTTCAGTAGCATTAGAATCAGAAGAAGAAGGTGCATAACCTTAATATGTTAAAGGAGAGGGAGCATTAGCTCCTTCTCTTTATTTTAAACTAAATTAAATAGCTATGAAAAAGATATTAGAAAGAATATTAAAAGAATATAATAAAAAAGAATCTACAGGATTATGTGTAGCATTAATTAATGCCAATATTTCAGCAGAAGGAATGGAGGATTTTTTAAATTATTTAGAAAAGAATATACCTTATTTTAGATTATATTATAAATATGCAAGAAATAAACGTGGAGAAAGTTATTATGCTAGAACATTTAATAAAAACGGAGCATATTATTGGCATCCAGATGATAGACAATCAAGAATAGATTGGTTAAATAAACATATTAAATTAAACTCTTAATATATTACTATATATTATAGCTAAAACTAAATAATATGGAACATTTAATAATGATACTATTATCACTAATCATATCATTATATGATCTATATAATAGTAGTAAAAAAGAAGAGATGAGGAATCTTAAACTATATTCAATAGAACAACTTAAAATGAAATTCATTAGAACATTTGTATTATCATATGGAATTGCATTTGCATTATATATTATATTTAATGCATTAAGTTATCTATTTAATTATTTATTAACTTAAAAACTTAGAAATTATGAAAAACTTAATTATAATAGCTACATTACTACTATTAAGTAGTTTTGTAGGACAACCGGATGAATATCAAATATTAGAAACTATTAATACTCTTGAAGATTTAAAAGAATGGATAGAGTATGATGCACAATCTAATTTATTAGATGAAAAAATAGCAGATACATATATTTATAATATAGATGAATGTTTAGCTAGATTAAATAAATAATGGAGTAATCCTAGATGTGTTGTTCCCTTGAGAAAAGAAACTGTCCCATGAAATGTAGATACACCAAATACAGTCTACACAACACAAATGAGTTCTCAACATGACCCTACTCTTATCGAATGCCAGCAGTAAACTGTATACAGCAAGTGCCTGGTTGATCCTTGGATAAGAAAGAGGGTGCTAATAAATTATTAATTAAAAGAATATTACTATGGAACAAGATAATTTAGGGGCTTTCGCAATAATGCTATTAGCTTTAGTAATAATAATATTAACAACTATATAAACCAATTAAAATAATAAATATTATATTTAAAAACATATAATTAATAAATTATAAACTTAAAAATTAAAACTATGAAAAGATTACTAACATTTCTTTTATTACTAATAGTTAGTAATATTGGATACAGTCAAGGCGTTAAAGGACAATTAATTGAGTCAGCTAAATATGATTTTGTAGAAGAAAAATACATAATTGAACCAATATACTCTACTGATATAGAATATTTAGTTACTGTTTATGAAGAAATAGATTTAAAATTAGTATTTATTATAACATATTATGATGGATATAATTATTTACAAAATGATTATATGATAAAAAATATTATTCATGAATCAGAATCGTATACACAATATTATTTGACAGATATATTTTCAAATAATATATATATAGAGGATAGAGATAGTGAATTTATTATATATTTTAATGAATCAAATTTACCAATATCAAATAATGTTAAGTATAAAAACTATTTTAAAGGAATTAAAAAACTTAATTTAAAAAACTAACAAATAAAAATTATGAAAAATTTAATAATAATATTCTTGTTTTTTTGTAATATAACATTGGGACAAGACTTAGGATTAGGCTTTAATTTATTAATAAATAAATCTGAAGCTAAAATTACTGAAGGAGAATATGTTGATAAAGGAAATATTTCTGAATCATATAAATATGATTTTATTGATAATAAATATATCCTAATCTTTGAAAACAATCATTATAAAGGAGATATTTCTATTTATAATACATATGAATATAAAGATGAAGATGATCAATTTTATCTAAATATTGAGTATTTTAATTCAGATTATTTAATTATAAATCAATTTAAATCAATTAATACACAAAAGGGTGGATTATATGAAGGTAAAAGAGCTTCTTATCATTTGTATGAAGATTCTCATAATAATGAAATTTTTGTAATAATAAAATATAATTCTATTATACCTGTTACCGATGATGATCCATTTAATTATATTGATTATCCTCTTATAGAATATATTATATTTTATAATAAATCAGAAATGTCAACTATTGAAAATACTATTTATAAAAATGGTTATAAAATAACTATTAAATCTTAAATAATTATGAAAAAACTAACAGCACTCTTATTAATATCAATTATTAGTTTGAGTATAAACGGACAAATATTTAGTGAGCAATCTGTTCCAACAGGATATGTATCTAATAAAGGTACATTAAATATGGAAACAGCTAAATATGAAATAAAAAGTTTAATAACTGAAGGTATAGCAATATCTTTTGAGATCATTAAATCTAAAACTCACGAATTAGAAATTTTAAAACTTGGATATTATCAAAATAATGAAGTATTTTATAGAGAGTATGCTATTACTGAAAAGAATGTAACAAAAGAAAGAGTTATAGTAATAGCTAGAAGTTATTTAGATGATTTTGTAAGAATAGAATATAATAAGGATGGTTTTATATTAAACTATAATCTAGATGAAGAATATTTTGATTCTGGAGTATGGAAAAACTATTATTTTGGTATATTTGCAAGTAATCAATAATATAAAAACACCAATTCTTTAATTAGAATTGGTGTTATATAAAATCTAATTAATAAATTAAATAAAGTTAAATTAAAACAAAAATGAGTAAAGAAATAGAATTAGTACATGAGATTATTAATTTTTTAAATGAAAATATGCAATACGGTGATGATTGGTCAAAACATATTGATGCACTAAATAAATTATTACTAAACCAAAACAAAGATGAATAAAAGAACTACAAACAGTTCAATAACTGATTAAATTAATGTTATTGACCTTTTGGCAGTACAAAATAAATACATAGATATGGCAATAATCATCGGAATAATAATAATTTACATAATATGTGATTATATTGATGAGTATTTTAACAACTAAATAAATAGATTATGATACAAGCAAATGAATTAAGGATAGGGAATTGGATTAAAACTCCCGAACAAGAAGAAAAGGTTTATGATAATTTCTTTGATACAGATGAAGGTGTAAGGTTTATTAATGATTGGAATATATCGGTAATCAAACCAATACCACTAAATGAAGAATGGTTAATTAAGTTTGGGTTTGGTAATTATAAGCCTAGAATATTTAGCACTAAAAAAGTATTTTATATTGTTTTAGACCACGCAAGGCATATAGAAATACATAAACAGTCTGAGTTTATTTGGCAATATGGACATGACCAAATGGAAATTAAATACGTTCACCAACTACAAAATTTATACTACGCTTTATGTGGAGAAGAACTAACAATTAAATAAATAAGATGCGTAAACTATCACCAATAGAAATACTAAAAAGAGCAAAAGCTGATGGTTTGTGGCAACTACAAGATAATTGGGATGGTGAATCTACTTTTCATAAAAACTCAAAAGGTCAATTGTTTCACGAATTTATAGGAGAAGTACAATCACAGTTTGTGACTGAAGTTGATGAAGGTGAAGATTATTTAAGTAACAAAGTAAAAAAGAAATAAAAAATATGGATGTAAAAAATAAATATATATATGATTTAGAAACATATTCTAATTTTTTTCTTGCTACATTTAAAATAGCTAATAAAGATGAATGGTTAGAATTTGAAATATCTGAAAGAATTAATGATATTAATAAACTTAGAAGGTTTTTAAATTCAAAACCAGCATGTATTGGATATAATAATATAAATTTTGATTATCCAGTTTTACATAATACTATTTTAAATAATAATGAAGATTGGACTGCTAATGAAATATATGAAGAAGTTCAAAAAATAATTGATAGTGAATATTCAGCTATTAGAGATTGGAATGTAAAAGTTCCACAATTAGATTTATTTAAAATATGGCATTATGATAATAAAGCTAGAATAACAAGCTTAAAATGGTTAGAATTTGCTATGAGAATGGACAGTATAGAAGATTTACCATATTCTCCTGATACTATATTAACATCATCTCAAATGGATGAAGTTAAATCATATTGTAGAAATGATATATTAGCAACAGAAATGTTTTATAATAACTCTAAAGATAATATTAAACTTAGAGTAAATATGACAAAAGAATTAAATCATAATGTAATGAATTATTCTGATGTTAAAATAGGAGAATATCTAAATAGAATTACATATGAAAAATTATCAGGTAAATCTTTTGAATCATTTAGAGAGTTACAAACTAATAGAGGTACTATTCAAATAAAAGATTTAATACCGGATTTTATAAAATTTAAAACAAAGCCTTTACAAGACTTTTTAAAACAAATTAAAACTGAATCATTCAATGCTAATACAAAAGGTGATTGGGAAAAATCACTTAGTATTGGTACTATGAATATTAATTTTGCTAAAGGTGGATTACATAGTAAAGATACTCCAGGAATTAAGAAATGTAAAGAAGGTTATTATTTAAAAGAAAAGGATGTTGGATCAATGTATCCAAAAGCATTAATTGCTGGTAATATGTATCCTGATCATTTAGGTCCTGCTTGGAATAAGGGTATTGAGTTATTATATAATGAAAGAACCGATATATTAAAACCAGCACTTAAAAAATTAAAATATAAATCTGATGAATATGAATTTATAAATTCTAAACAGGAAGTTTATAAATTAGCTATGAATGGTGGTGGATATGGTAAAACAGGTTCAGATTATGGATGGCAAAAAGATAAATTAGTAATGTTTAAAGTTACATTTAGAGGGCAATTAAGTCTTTTAATGTTATTAGAATCATATTATTTATTAGGGGATGTAGATTTAGTTTCAGCTAATACAGATGGTATTGTAATTCATTATAAGAAAGAAATTGATTATAAAGTACAAGAAATTCATAATGAATGGGAAAAGATAACAAATTCTATTCTTGAGGATACATTTTATAGTAAAATTGTATTTAGAGATGTAAATAACTATATTGCATTTATTATTGATAGTGAAGGTAATCATTTAAAATATAAAATGAAAGGTGCTTATGAGATTGATAGAGACTATCATAAGAATCATTCTAAGAGAGTTGTTGCTATTTCAGCAGCTAATTACTTTATTAATGGAATAGAGCCTCATATAAGCTTAAAAGAGCATTTAAAGGGTAATGATTATTCATTTGCTAAAAATTATGGAATATATGATTTCTGTATAGGTTCTAAGATGACTGGTAAAAATAAACTTTATGAAAGAGAAACAATTGGTGTAAAAATAACTAATCATAAACTTGGTAAAGTAAATAGATATTATGTATCTAAAACTGGTAATCAATTAATAAAAGTATTACCACCATTAGAAAAGAATTTTATAACAAAGACTGATAAATTTAAAAGTACACATCCTAATCAACTAGATATGTTTGATTTTATTGAAGATACTACATTAGTAGATCCAAAGAATAGAGAAACTAATATAGAAGCAGGATGGAAATGTACTTTATTTAATAAATATAAAGAATTAGAAGATTATAATATTTCTTATAACTATTATATATCTGAAGTAAATAAATTAATAAATTTAGATTAAAAATAAGTTTATGCTAAGGGTAAGCTAAGTCTAGAAATAGATCTGTAGTGGGTGTTAATAAGCTTAATATAGGGAACCTCATTTGTAAGTAAAAGAGTAAAAAACTTACCTCGTGTGATAATCCTACGTGAGTACTAGAAGGATTCTTTGGATAAAGCTGGAAAGTTCTCCTTGCTCCAAAGTAAGGACTGATTTTTTATGTTTGGGTAAGCCAATAAACAGTTTTTTTAAGAAATAAACTGAGTATAACTAGAGAGGATTCACCTAGTCCTCTTGATTTTTTAAAAATATCAAAGATAGCGGTGCTCTGAAGCTAAACTAAGCGAGTACAGTTCTTATACGTAGTTAGATACAAGTGAAGAACCCTGGTAGTTAAGTTATTACCCAAATAGAGTAGGAAAACACTTTTTTGAAACGTAAATATATGGTGATGTATATTGGTAATTAGAAGCTCTATTAATTTTAAAAATTATAAACTAAAACTTAATGTTATGAGAGAACAATTAATAACAACAATATTAGAATTATCTAATGATGAATTTGAAACTAAAAAAAGCATTATTGAATTAGCTAAAGAATCAGAAGAAGAATTAATAACTAGAGTTATGGATATAGCATATTATTATAAACAAGAATTAGATGAATTATGAGTATTAATAAAGCAAAGGATAAAATACAAAGAGAAGTTCTAAATGCTTGGCATAGGAATAACTATAAAGGTACTGCAGAATGTGCCACAGGTTTCGGTAAAAGTCGCTGTGGGGTTATGGCTGCATCCCATTTTGCTAAATTAAATAACTATAATTATAAAATATTAATAATAGTTCCTACTACTACATTACAAAATGAGTGGAAGAATGAATTTACAGTATGGAAAGAATCTAAAGTATTTAATGAATGTGTTCAAGTAGAATGTATAAATACAGCTAGAGAATTTAAAAATACAGATTATGATTTAGTAATTTGTGACGAAATTCATAACTATGTATTAGGAGATGTAAATAGTAAGTTCTTTAAAAATAATAAATATAATAAAATATTAGGACTATCTGCTACAATAGAAGATAACCTAATGGAGAAACTTAATAATATAGCTCCTATATGTTACACACTTGATTTATATCAAGCAGTAGAATTAGGATTAGTTAGTGAGTTTACAGTATATAATCTTCCAGTTAGCTTAACAGTACCTGAAAGAAAAGAATACACTAGACTAACATCTATTATTAAATATTCTTGGCAAGCATATAGTATGCATAGTTGGAAAAATATATCAGCTAGAAAGAATATACTATATGAAGCTAAAGCTAAAATAAAGGCTTTAGAGAAGGTTATTAATATTTTTGATAAAGATAGTCATGGAGTTGTATTTAGTATGACTAAAGACTATTCTAATACTGTTAAAAAGAGATTAGGAGATAAATGTTTAGCACATCATTCCGGTATAAATAAAAAAACCAGAATAAATAATTTAAAAAAGTTTGCTGATGGTAGAACTAAAGTTAAAATTCTTTCATCTGCTAAAACTTTAGATGAGGGTGTTAACTTACCAAGATTAGAATATGGAATTTTAATGGCTAGTTCTAGTAAAGCTAAACAACAGAATCAAAGAGTTGGTAGATGTATTAGAGTTGGTAAAGATGGTAAACATGCTATTATTATTAGAATATATTGTAAAGATACTCAAGAGGAAGAATGGGTAAATTCATCCCAAGCTAAACTAAAAGTAATCAATGTTAAAAATATTCAAGAACTTATAAAATTAATAAATAAATAATTAATCTAAATTAAACAACTATGAAAAAATTAAGTAAAAAAGTAACTAAACTTAGAAAAGTTAGACAATCTGAATTAGGATTATTTCTAAAACTTATTAATGATGATACACCTTTAGAAACAATACCTAGTTTTATGGATTTATCTAAAAGAATATCTGAAAATTTTAATGTATCATGTAGTTTATCAGATTTAGAATTATTTTTTAATCTAGAAAATAATTTACCAGATGAAAATTATGAAGTGGAATCACTTAAAATGGAGTATTACGATGAAATCTAAAATATAAAGTAAAATAAGAATGATTATATTTTTTAGTGATTAGATATAATCATTCTTATTATTAATTAAATTTGTAAATATGTATTATATTTATTAATTTTACTTTATGAATAATTTAGAAAACAATGAAGAAGAATTAGCAATGTGCTTATCTTGCATTGGTACAGGTGGTATATATGATTCTAAAAAGAATAATGTACAAGTTTGTCCCTATTGTAATGGGACTGGAACTGCTGATGAATCTATCAATGAATGTTTTCTTGATACACTCAATTACAACTAATTAAAAATTTTATGGAAAATGAAGTAATAGCACCTATTAAGGTGACTATAGATATTTCTTGTTTGGATATTAATGAACTAACTGCTGATTTATATGTGTTATTACATAATAAATATTTCGGTAATTATGAGTTACCAAAAAGAATTAAAGAGAGTTTACTAGAAGATAATCAAGCATTAGAATATTTACAATCTTTAGGATTTATAAAAATATTAGATAATAATGATTTTGATTTAAGACAATTAGGAATAAATTTATTTGTTTCTACTAATAATGATGAAAAATGGTTAGAGTTCTTAGGAACATTCCCATTAAAAGTTCCAGCTAGAAATAATGGAACTAGAGCATTAAAAGTAGCTAATCCTGATTCTCCTGCAAACTCTAAGATAAAAGCTAAATATATATCAATAATTAAGAATGATCCTAATAAGCATTCTTTAATAATGAAAGTATTAAATGCTGAAATGAAAATGAGAAAGGATTCTGGTAATTTACCATATATGAATGCAATAGATGCTTGGTTAAATCAAGCTAATTATGATAAATATATGTATTTATTAGATGAAGCTAAAGATAATAATTACGAAACTGAAGATTATATGTAATGGAGAAAGAGACAAGAAAGGTTGAGGAGAGAGTAGAAGGTCTCAAAAAAATAAAAGAAGCTAAGGAAGAAGGAAAGATATTTTGTATTCCTTTTACTAATTATCCAAAATTGGCTAAATCTGTTCCAGGAATAGTTCCTGGTATGATAACAATGATTACAGCTAGTTCTGGGGTAGGTAAAACTCAAACAGCTAAAGCCCTAGCAGTTAGAGAACCACTAGAATATGCAATGAAGCATGATATTAATCTTAAAATACTATATTTTGCTTTAGAAGAATCCAAACAAGAGTTTATTGATTCTATGATATGTAATTATATATCTATACATTGTAAAATAAAGATAGATATATTAACTTTACAAGGTTATAGAGAACATGCCTTAGATGATGATATTATGAATTTAATTGAACATCATATGAAAGACATTGAAAAAATGTTATCAAATGTTGAAATAATAGATTCTGTATATAACCCAACGGGAATATATAAATATTGTAGAGATTTTGCTGATAAGAATGGGACTCATCATTATGAAAATAGAGATTTTTATAAAAGGAATAGTAAAGGAGAGGAAATTGTAGAGAAAACAAAAGTGTATTCCCATTATACACCTGATGATCCAAATCTAGTTGTTATAGCTGTAGTTGATCACATGTCTTTGTTAAAACCTGAAAAAGAAGGTAATTTACATTCTGCTATGGCACAATGGAGTACCAATTATTGTTTAAAACAATTAACAAAGCATTGGAATTGGGCAGTAGTAAATATTATACAACAGGAACAATCAGGAGAAAAAGAACAATTTTCTAATACTGGAATTAGTATTCAAAAGAAAACTGAACCATCTCTAGCTGGATTTGCTAATAATAAAGAAATTCAAAGAGATGCTAAAGTAATATTAGGAGTATATAGTCCAGATAGATATGATTATGTAGAATATCATGGGTATAACATAAGGAAGTTTAGAGATACTTTTAGAGCTATTAAGGTTCTTAAAAATAGATTTGGACCACCTAATAAATATCATCATTTCTTATTTGATGGTGCTAGTAATAGGTTTGCAGAACTACCTAGACCTGATGAGAAACTAGATTGGTATCATAAACAAGCTGATATATTGAATGGAAGAGTTAAAAATTAATAATATGGAAGAGAATAAAAAGGAATATATTCCTAAAATGAGGTCATATGAATCTAATCCTTTACCAAAATGTCCTTCTCATGAAGAAGCATCTTGCGAGGAAGAAAATAATAGGAAACAACAACCATTATATAGTGGAGTATTAAAATATTTTCCTAAAGCTTTATTAGAAGTATCTAAGGTTAGTTTAGCAGGAAATAAACAACATAATAATGGTAAATCTTTATATTGGGATAAAACTAAATCTACTGATCATTTAGATGCATTATCTAGACATCTATTGGATGCAGGTAAAATAGATGATGATGGAATGCTTCATAGTGCAAAGGTAGCTTGGAGAGCTTTGGCAAATTTAGAAATGGAATTAGAAAATTATAAAAATAAATAATTATGGGATTAGATATGTATTTGTCTAAAAAGACATATGTTAAAAATTGGGAGCATAATCCTAAAAAAGATCATTATGAAATAAAAGTTAAAAAAGATGGTAAAATTGTAAAAGATATTAAACCTAATAGGATTTCTTACATTGAAGAAGAAGTTGGATATTGGAGAAAAGCCAATCAAATACATAAATTTTTTATCGATCTTACTAATGATGGAGTGGATGATTGTAGTGAAATCTATGTTGATACTGAAAATTTAGATGAGTTATTAGAAAAATGTAAAGCCATTAAAGAAGATAATACTAAAGCAGAAGAACTTCTTCCAACAAGTAGTGGATTTTTCTTTGGTAGTACAGAATATGATGAATGGTATTTTGAGCAAATAGATGATACGATTGAAATATTAGAAGAATTATTTCTTGAAAAAAATGAAAAGGGATACTTAGATAGTGAATTATACTATAGGGCATCTTGGTAAATAAATAATTAATTAAAAAGGAGAAAAGACATGAGATTGATTGGAGTAGCAGGACATTCTGGAACTGGTAAAACTACTGGGTTTAGAAATATGCCACCTGCTGAAACGGTAATGGTATTACCAAATAATAAAACACAGCTTCCATTTCCTGGAGCTAAAAAGAATTATACAAAGTATGATAAGGAAAAGAATACTGGTAATTTAATAGTTAGTAATAATTTAAGAGCAATTCCTAAAATATTAAAAGATATTAATGATAATAGACCGGAGGTTAAATATATCTTAATAGATGATTTTACACATTTCTTTAATGCTGAAACTAGAAGTGATGCTTTTAGAGCTAGAAAAGGTGGTGGAGAAGCATTTGCAAGATGGGATGATTTTGCAGCATTAGTTTATAAAACTGTATTTGAACAAGCTGATATATATAGGGAAGATTTAAATGTAATAGTACATTTTCATGTACAAGAATCGGAAGGTTTTGATGGACCTAGAATATTCTTAAAAACACCTGGTAGATTATTAGATAATCAAATTGATTTACCTTCATATTTTACATATATGTTATATACTAAAGTTCTTGCTCCATCTAAAGATGTAAAACAAGAAGATAGATATAAGTATGTAACTAATGATGATGGTACAAGAGAAGCTAAAACACCATATGGATGTTTTAAAGATTTAGAAATTCCTAATGATATGAAGCTTGTTATTGATACTATAGATAAGTATGAGAATGGATAACCATTTTCTAAATAAATAAAATAAATAAATAAAATAAATATATTAATTAATTAAAAAAGTAAAAAAAATGACAGATTTTAACGGTGGTGGATTTGAAGTAGTAGAAAGAGTAAGTGGACCAAGTAAGTCTTTAGCTCCGGGTATTCACGTAGCAGCAATTACTAATGTAGAGTATGGTACTACTAAAACAGGTACTCCATATATTAAGTTTACCCATATGACTAAGCCAGTAGATGGTTTATTAGATGAGGATAAAAAACCTATGGGACAAAAAGCTACAACAACAATGTGGATGTCTCCTGGTGCTTGGAATATTGAAGGAGCAATGTGGTGTACTAAAGCTAGATTAACTGTAATTTCTCAAAAATTAGGATTAGAAAAAGAATTTAATGCTATTAAAGGTAAGGATGCTGAAGATTTTGTAAATCAAGTAGCTAAATTATTTAAAGGTAAGAAAGCTAGATGGGTATTTTCTGGGGAAGAAGATTCTTTTACTAATGATAAAGGAGAATTAATTAATTTCGTAAGAGCTGGATTAAATTCATTTGGATTTGTAGAAAGTTTAGAAGAAGTACCTAATGATGAAGATACTAAATTATACTTCAATCCAGATAAGCATATTAAAAAAGCTGAGAAAGCAGATAGTGTAAGTGATGATACATTAGATGCTGATTCGTCTGTAGATGATGAACCAGAATGGTAGTTAACTATTTATTGAGTTTGTAGTTAAATTATTATTGGGGAAGTAGAAATACTTCCCCTTTTATTAAATGGTATAATAAAAACAAATAAAAAGTAACTATGGAATATAATGGAGCTGGGTTTGTAGAATTATCCGAAGAAAACATCTATAAGAAGATTAGTGAATATGATATATTTTCATACTATATTCCAGAATTTACAGAACTTAATACTCATTTTAGTAGCCCATTAAGAAGTGATTCAGAGCCTAGTTGTTCAATACAGTCTTGGAATGGAACATTATTTTATAAAGATTTTGGTACAAAAGATTCATTCACAGCTATAAACTTTGTTAAATATAAATTTAATGTGCATTATTATAATGCACTTAGAATTATATCTAATGATTTTAATTTAGGTTTAACTGGAGAAAAGATAGAAAAATCCTCAATGGGATATATAGGTGTATCCAATCCAAATATTATATTATCTGATAATAAACCAACTAATCTTAGAATTAAAAGAAGAAAATGGAATAATACAATTGATAAAGAATATTGGAGTGAATATGGCTATGATTTACCCCTTTTAAGACACTTAAATATAGTTCCTATATCTCACTTATGGTTAAATGGAAAGTGCTTTAAAATGAAAGAAAATGAGCCTTCTTATGCATATATTTTAGATAATGGAATATATAAAATCTTATCTCCTTTTAGTAAATATAAATGGATAACTAATGGCAAAGCAAATCATATTCAAGGTTGGCATCAACTACCAAAAACTGGAGAATTACTTATTATTACTAAATCACTTAAAGATATTGGATTATTATATAAATATGGATATACTGCTTGTGCACCCCAATCTGAGAATACTCTTATTCCTATTGATATTATATCAGAATTAAAAGATAGATTTAAAAAAATAGTTATTTATTTTGATAATGATGAACCGGGCATAGATTCAGCTCAATTATATGAATCTTTATTTGAAGTAGATTACGTTCATAATCCAATAGATGATCCTAAAGATATTAGTGATTATTATAAAATGTGGGGAGATAATCCTACTAAACAATTATTAAAAGAATTATTATGAAAGAAGATGAAGCATTAGAAGTATTGCAACAAATAAACAACGAATGGGCTGAAAATTGGGATTTATTAATAAATTTCTTAGGTCAAGAAATAGCTGATAAAATTGATAAGGTAGTTGGATATAATAAAAATGATTAAAAGTATTAACTATAACTAAACAATTAAAAACAACAATAAATGAAAAATATAAAAGAGATACTGGAAAAGGTATATACTAATGAAGAATTACGTAAATCTATCGTTCCATTATTTATAGGTGATCCTGGTTTAGGTAAAACTGTATTAATAACGGAGTTTGCAAAAGAAAAAGGTGTAGAATTAGTAGAATTAATTACTTCTCAAATGTCACCTTTTGAAATATCAGGTATAGCAATGCCTGAGAAAGATTCTAAAAAAATGGTATATTACAATTTTGATAAGTTAGAAAACTTAAAAGATGGTGATATATTATTCTTTGATGAATTATTAAATGGTAATCCTGTAGTATTAAATGCTTGTTTAACTATATTAGAACAACGTAAATTTATATCCGGTAAACCTTTACCCGATATTATGATAGTAGCTGCAGCTAATCCACAAGGTATGACACCTATAACACCTCAAATTAAAGAAAGATTTGTATGGTATAATGTTAAATTTAGTCTTCCTGGATGGAGAACCTATATGATTGATAAATATTCAATTACAAAAACAATAGCTAATAAACTATCAAGCTTAATTAAGAATGAAACTTTTACAGATAATAATTTTAATACTCCTAGAAGTATAGATAAAGCTGTAAATATGATTATTCATGATGTTCCTACTCCGTATACAAATTTATTAATGCCTATATTATCTGAACCAATAGAAAATAAACTTGATACACCTATTAAATTAACTAAAGATAGAAATCTAGAAGTTAATGAAATTATAATGTGGATTGATTTAATTAGGATTAAAAGAAAGATAGCTGTAAAAAGAAAAGTAGAAATTATTGATGATACTGAACCCGAATATAAATTACCTAAAAAATGGTATATTCGTATAACATATGATAATTTTGGTGAAATTTATAATTCTTTTTATAAAAAGCTCGGAGCAGAATGGGGTCCAGCAGAAGGATATGGAATAAGTGATGACGGTATTGATTATTGGCACAATTCGTTGACTACTATACCAGCAGAATATAATGAAATTACATTAGATCAATTTAGAAAATATGTATTAAAAAAATAAAAATATGAAATTATTAACAAGTAAAAAATTAAAACTTCCTGAAGTTTTCTTTGTATCCAATAAAGAGGATATAAAAGAAGTTCCTATTGGAGTTCCTTTTATCTTTGGTGATCCATCAACAGAAGATAATTTAATAAGGATTTTAGAATATGAGGTTTTATATCAAGAAGCATTGAGATCAGGATATGGTTTTAATTTTAGAAAAATATTATTAGATAATGGATTTTCTGATCTTATAGATTTTGGATATGGTAAATCTGTATATATGGAATATACAACAGAAGGACTATTAGATAAAGATTTTGAATTAGAAGAATTACATTTATTAGATGGTAGTGCTGGAAGATTAAAAGATTATATTAGAGATTCTTCTACTTATGTAGATATTCAAAAATTAAAAGATTTAAATGTATTTCCGGTATGGTTAGATACTATAGAAAAAGCAATACATACAAATATTCATAATTTTGCTACATTCAATAATAATATGTACAATAAGAAATTAGAAGGTATGTATGGAGGTTTAGAACTTACTCCTCCGAGTAGAAATTTAATTATTATAGATATATCAGGTTCTATACCTAGAGCTGTTTCTGCTACTTGTTTAATATTAGCAAAAAATCTATCTGAAACATTTTATGCAGATTTATTAATAACCGGTTCTAAATCTACTTTATATGAATATGGAAGTATACATACATTAGACACAGAAACTATCTATGAACAAAATGGTATGGATAATGATCAAGTGTATTTTAGAAAATTATTGAGTGAGGAAGCAAGAGATTATAATACAGCCATTGTTTTTGGTGATGATGATAGTCCTTGTCGGAGTTGGTCTAATAAGTATAATGAAAAAAGTAAAACAATAAGTGAAGAAGATGGTAAAAAACTATGTCAATGGACAGTCAATAAGCTAATATCCTTTCATACTAATACTATTGAAAGAGATGCAGCTTATGCAACTTGGTTTGAACCAAAAGAAACTGAACGTATTGACGATTGGGTTAAGTATCTTTAAATAAATAAATTAATTAATTAATTAATAAAAACAAATAAATGAAACAATTTTTAAAAAAAAGTGAATTACAATTAATCAATGGTGGTTATTTAAGTAATAAAGATGGAAAGCCTGTGTATAATGAGGATTTTGTTAATGCTCAACAACATGCTGAGTATATTGTAATGTTTGCAAAATTAGCAAAGGGTAAAAACTTTAAAGATCAGAAGGCTGATAGTATTAGTGATTTAAGAAAAGAAGTAAGTGATTTCTTAAGTAAAAATAAGAAAACTACATTTGTAGAGAAACCAAAATCTATTAAAAGACCTACTACTGATAAATTAGCAGATGAAGCATTAGAATTTATTAAATTCCAAAAAGATTCAACTAGAGTAGATAAAATTAATAATTTCTTACAACAATTTAATATTTTAAATGAGTTTGAAGAATTTGGATTATTCTTTGATGATGGAATTGTAAAATTAAATAAAATCTGTACACTAAAAGAAGTAGTTGATGCTGTTACAGAAACAATTGATTTATTAGACTAAATCTAATATAAACATAATCAAAAAGGTAGTTATTGTTATCAATAGCTACCTTTTTTTAATTAAAAAATATATGAAAGAAAATATAAATGAGGTTATAGAATGGTTAAAAGAACAACCAATTAAAGGTTGTATTACTGGTAGTTGCTTATTGGATTATTTTGAAGGACAAGACGTAGACATATTTGTATATGATGAAAAATCATTTACCAAATTATTATTTTCTATGTATCATAATAAAATGTTTACAATATTAGATCCATTAGAAAAATGGAAGTTTGAACAATACATTGATAAAAATAATTCTACATTCTTTAAATTTGGCTTAATAACTATTAAGTTTATGTATAATACTTGTATTCCAATTAATATAGTATTAAAGAAAAATTGCAATAATATATTTTCTGTTATGTCATCGTTTGATTTAGATATAATATGTAAAGGATATGATATAGAAACTAAGCAATTTATGGATTTATCTGAAAATAGAAAAGATAAAGTTGCTACTTGGAATAAGTGGAATATTGCATTTTATAGTAATGATATATGGCAAATTAATAGAATACTAAGACAACTAGAAAGATGTTTTAAATATTATAAAAGAGGTTATAATGTAGATGAAGTAATTACAAAATATATAGAACTTATTGGTAGATTACAAGAACATACAAATATATTTGATTCTGATAATTTCAGTGCTAGACTAAAGACAACAAAACAAAATACAATAATTGTTAAACAAATTTGTGAAATATGGTTAGAAACACATAATATAACAGATGAACAATTAGAATTATTACAAATAAAAATAAAAGAAATATAATATGGATAAAGAAAAATTATTTGAAATAGAATTACCCTTAGCCACTTCTACATATAAACCAGTTTCTCATAAAGATATGTATGAGCAAACTAGAGATTTATTAGATAAAAGTGGAATTATAATAGATAGTGAACATATGAAATCTAATGAAAAAGGTACTCAATTAATTACAACTATGGATATACGTCATCCTGGAGTTGAGGATATTGGTATGAGAATAGCATATAGAAATAGTTATGATAAATCTATGTCAGTTGGATATGTAGCAGGTGCTAATGTTTGGATATGTAGTAATGGTATGATGAGTGGAGAATTAAGTTTTAAAAGGAAGCATACCGGTTCAGTAGTAAAAGATTTAAAAGATACTATTATTGATACAATAGAGCAACTAGATGATAATTTTATAAAGCTATATAAACATAGCAATAGAATGAAAGAAATTGAATTATCTAAAAGAGCTACTTCTGAGCTAATTGGTAGATTTTATATTGAAGAAGATTTAGTTACATCAACTCAATTAAATATTATAAAAAGACAATTAGATGATCCAGCATATTCTGAGTTTTCTAGTCCTACATTATGGAGCTTATATAATCATGCGACATATGCATTTAAAGAAGCTTCACCAATGATGTATATTAAACAACATACTAAATTACATGATTTTATAGAATCAGAATTTGAATTAATTTAAAAAATAAAAAATATGACATTAACAATAGATGATCTATTAAATTCTTTACAAAATCCTAATAAACCAGAAGGATTAGAAAATACTAAAGAAACATGGAATAGAATAGGTAGAAAAGATAGTTTTGAAGAATTAGGTTTAGAATCTTCAGAATTAGAAAGTTTTTTAAAAGAGTGGATTGATGATAATCCCTATAATAATATATAGTTATGATAGATAAAGAAGAAACACAAAAAGAGCAAATAAAAAAGTTTATTATAGATAATAAATTAACTTTTTCAGATACTGGAAGTGGTTTAAATTCAGAATGCTGTATCATAGCAGGATATGCTGATTATTTAAGTGTAACAGACTATGAACCAGTTCTAGATGCTATAAATTCAACTTGTCCAGACGCTTCAGATTTTATAGATGAATTAGAAAGAGTAATGGATTATGCTTGGGAAAATAATTATGGTAACTTTTGGAATACTGCAGAAGCTAAAAAACAATATAAATTTTAAATTATGGAAGAGGAATTAAAAAATTTAGAATTAATTAATCCTTTGCATATTAAATTAGTATCTGATGGATATGGAGAATTTCCAGATGGATATAAATTAACAAAAGAAGGTATTGAAAAAATATTAAAATTAATTAATGATAATAAACCTTCTAACACTTAAAATTTTAAAATTATGAAAAGTTTCCTATTAAAAGATAAAAGACCTATTGTTAAATGGGGAATGATTCCTAATGAAACATATTTTGAAGGCACAGTACCAGAGGGATATTCTCTGGCTGTTTCTCCTTCTGAAGGATATGTAATAATTGATGTTGATAGACATGGTAAGATAGATGGTTTTGATAATGTACCTGATAATATAATAACAGAATTAAATAATACCTTTAACTATAAAACTAAAAATAATGGTATGCATTATTGGGTTAAGTATACTGGCAATAGACCATTAGGAAATAAAACTAGCGGACTAGGTATAGATTTACGAACTCATAAGGGGTATGTAGTATTCTATCCTCTTTTAGATCCTAGGGATTGTATGCTTAAAGTAAAGAATAGTTCTACAATATTAAACAAATGGTTAGAAAAATTATTTAGCTATGTAGATTAAAAAAAATAAAAAATGATAAAATTATTTATACCAGGAAATACCCCATCTTCTAAAAATTCAAAAGTTGCTACAAGTAGAGGTGTATTCTCATCTCCGATTGTTAGCAGATATTTAAGGAGCTTAGGTATTCAGACATTTTCATCTTCAAAAAAAACAGTTAAAGGATATGTGGATAAAGATAGACCAAATCTTTTTAAAAAAGCTTTTGAGGAAGCTAATTGGATTAAACCAACAGAACAGGTAGTAATAGGATTTCATTTTGTTAGAAAAAGTAAACATAAATTTGATTTTATAAATGCTTGTCAATTAGTACATGACCTAATGGTTGCTCATGATTTAATTGAGGATGATAATATGAATTATTTAATACCTATACCATTTAAAATGGATGATGAATGGTTTAGATATGATAAAGAAAATCCTGGTGTATTTATCAGGTTGTATTCATCAAAAGAAATAAAATGGTAAAGATTTTAATAATAGCTATTAGTATTATGTTATTAAGTGCTATGATAAATAGTACAATTAGTAGAGAAAATACAAAAAGTATTGAAAAAATTGAAGAAATAAAGAAGGATTCTAATATTGTAAATATTAAAACCCTTCCTTTAAATCTTAAAAATTTAGAATATGCATTAAATCACTATAAGGTTAAATATCCTAAGATTGTAATAAGGCAATATATTCTAGAAACAGGATGGGGCAAATCCTATACTTGTAAAACTAAAAATAATTTATTTGGATTAACTAATCCTAGAACAAAGAATTATTTTGAGTTTGACCATTGGTCTGAATCAGTAAAAGGATATAGAGATATGGTACAATATAAATATAAGAATGGAAACTATTATTCTTTTCTTAAAAATTTACCTTATGCTGAAGATCCTAACTATATTAACAAATTAAAAAATATAAAATATGATATACAGTGAGAGTTTAACTAATAAACTTGTTACATTATTTGGAAAAGATGTAGTTAATTGGACTAAATCAAAGATTAGAAATGAATTGGAGGGATATGTAAGTTTAATTAATGAAAGAATTTTAAAATTAGAAAACTCTAGTTTAGTAAATGATGCAATAACATTGTATCATGAAGTAAAAAATATTGAAAATGAATTTATGGAAAGATATATTAAAGAATTAGATAACTTAGAATTAAATTAAAATATTTGTTTAGTGCAAAAGGAGGTAGGATTTATTGTTAGTTTTGACTACCTCCTTTTATAAAAAGTATAATTATGGAAAGTGAGAAAGATAAGGTGCTATTAATAGATATTGATTCAATTATTTATTATGAAGCATTTAAAGAAAAATTAGAATGGGCTATACAAGGTATAGACGAAAGAATGCAAAGAATCTTTAAAGAGACTGGCACAAATAAATATATAGCTTTCTTAACAGAGGGTAAATGTTTTAGATATGCTAAAGCTTTATCTAGTGACTATAAAGGTTCTAGAAAGGGAAAAGATAAGCCTAAATGGTTTTATGTTCTTAAAGACTATTTAAAAGCTGAATATGGAGCTATATCTATAGATGGCTTGGAAGCTGATGACTGTGTAGCGTATTTTGCTAATAATCCATTATTTTATACCATGATATGTAGTCCTGATAAAGATGTATTATTACAATGTCCCGGAACACATTATAATTACCAAATGGTAGGTGTAAAAGATTCAAAAGTTATGTTTGAATCTAAAGGGTTTGTTGAAACTAGTGAAGAAGAAGCTTTAAATTTCTTAAATTTACAAATGCTTATGGGTGATAGTACTGATGGCATTAGTGGAATAGAAGGAATGGGTCCTAAAAAAGCTGAAAAATATCTATCATATATGGAATCTGAAATAGGTGATACTAATTCTCATATATTAAGTGCATATATTAATAAATATAAACCTATAGAAGGAATATCTAGATTTAGTGAAACATTTAAATTAGTTTATTTGTTAAAAACTGATGAGGATATGATTAGGGAAATAGGAACTATTCCAGAAATCCCAAAAATTCAGGAATATAATGTTGAACAAGAATCTATGAGTGATGAAGATGATTCAGTAGATTGGTAATAATTTGATAATGGATAATATTTTAAATTTAGATAATGGAAAAGTAATAAGATTTACTTGTATGAGTGCCAGAGAGGTATTTTTAAAACATCATTCACTTAGTAATATTAAAGTTAAAAAGAATGATGAAGGGGAAATAATAAAATTAATTGTTGATGATCAAATATATGAAAATGGTTCTATATTACAATTAAAATTATATGATTCTCATGTTAGACCTTTTAAAATTAACTATATAAAGAAAAGTAAACATGATAATATGTATGTATTGTATTCATCAGTTTTAACTAAGGCAACTAAATGGGTTATGCCTATGCTTAGAATAACTAATGAAACACAAGCTAATATGAGATACTCTACTAATTTCATTAATTGTTATGTTGGAACTAAAGAAGAAGGATATTTAGATAATATTTATCTAGTATATAGGTATTCTGGAGATTTATCATATAAGAAATTTGAGGAGCAACTTAAAAATCATGATTTGTTTGAAAGAATGATTGATATAGATAAGCATCATATAATGTATATTTTTAATATGACATTAAAAGATAAACAAAACTTTGAAAAGTTTAAGCAAGGTAAGTATTCTAAATTCACAGATGAATATAAAAAAAAGATACTGGATTTTGTTATAAATTTTGATTTAATAAGTGAAGATGCTTTAAAATCTACTATTACATATGGTATTCTATATAGAACAGATAAACAAATAAAAGAAGTTTATAATCTAATAGGTGACACAGAAGTAGATATTAAGAAAGAGAAATTAGAAGTGCTAAGTATTCCTGATGAAATGAAAGAGGTATATACAGGAGATATAGAAATACCTGATATGGGTATTAACTATATAAATCAAGATGAAAATTTTAAAGAAGAACTTTAAGAAATTTTGAAAAAATTTAATAGCGGGATGTAAAGTCCCGCTATTTTTAACTAAATATAATTAAGAGCTATGATTGCTAAAGTAATATGTATAAATGATAAAAAATTACCACCTGATGGACAAATAGTGAAGGGTGTAGAATATGTAGTAATAGAAAAATTTATAAACAATTATGATCAAATTGTTTATATTATAGAAGGTATTGCAAATGAAGGTAGAACTAGATTTGGGTTGCCTTGGGTTGGGTATAATTCTACAAGATTTGATACCTTAGATGAAATAACATTAGAAAAAGTAGAAGAACTTTTTGAACTTAATTAAATAATATATGGGTAAGATAAGATCACATATTGGAGATGATTGGTATGAATTACTTGAAGATTGCCTGACTAGTAGTTATTTTAAACAATTAGGGAAATTTTTAAATGATAGAAGATCTTCATTTGATATAGATGTATATCCAGATAAGGATGATATTTTTAGAGCTTTTAAATTATGTAAATTGAATGATTTAAAAGTTGTTATAATAGGTGCTGAACCATATAAAAATTCTAGCGGTACTGGAATATTATATGCTCAAAATGGATTAGGTCCAATATCTAAAGAATTAAGTGATATATACTATGAACATGAAAAAAATAATAATCAAGGATTAGATTTAATGTTTGATTATTCTCTTGAGAACTGGGCAAAACAGGGTGTATTATTACTTAATATTCCTTTAACTTCTGAAAGTTCATCAACGACTCATAACAAACAATGGAATAAATTTTATAATTATTTATTTAATAAGTTGGATGAAACAAAGATGAATATAATATATATATGTCTAACAAAAGAATCCAGAGAATATATTAGTGTGTTTAACAAACAAAAGAGAAACATAGTATTTGAAATAGATAATATAAGAAATAGTAAAATGTTTAGTAATATAAACAAGTTTTTAATAGAAATTGCTGAAGTATTGGAAGTTGATCCAGAGCAGTATAAAATAAAATGGTAAATTTATGGCAGAAACAAAAAAGAAAGTTAATCCAACTGAACTAGATTACATATTAAAGTTAAAAATATTATGTGCTAAATTATCCAGAACTCCTATACAAACTGAATTTGTAAAAGCTGGAATGGGAACAGGAAATACAATTAAAAGTATTTTTGGAAACTGGGATAATTTTGTCAAGGTTGCAAAACTAGAAAAAGATCCGGTGATTGAATATCCAATAGATGATGATATGGAAAGATTAAGGATTATTATGATGGAATTTAATATGGATCCAACTATATCCAGAGGAGAGAAGTATTTTGATTCCTTATCTAGATTATTATTTTGTAATATACTAGCAACTAAGTATCCGGATTTAAAAGAAGAAGTTGTAGTAAAAAAATCCTATAAAGTAGGAGAGGAAATAAATAAAATTAGAGTTTATAAGTTTTTAAAGTGTAGCTCTAGACAAACGGTGTATCATAATTTAAGACCTAATGGTTTAAATACAATAAAAGGATATAAAGATTATGAAAATAAATATAAAGTAATGCTTTCTGGATTTAATAATGATTTTAAATACATAAGGATGAAAGAATTACAAAAGGTTAGGGATGAATCACAAGAAGAAATGGTACAATTAATGACAAAAATATTAAAAGAGTATTGATATAAATAGAATGTAGGCATAGCTAATTAATTTAATTTTAATATATTTTATAGTGTAAAAAACAAGGGGTTGTAAGCACTATAATCTTAGTTAATAAAAAATATTTCTTTGCTCGAAAAATAAAAAGTCCTACATTCTATTTTTAATTTATAGATTATGACAGATAAATATGTACACTATGTAGAATACGTTTCTACTCAGTTTAAAGGAGAGGTTTTTTATACAGACTTCACATCAAGCAATAAAATGGAAACCAAGACAAAAATTAAGGCTGTTATATTGGAGCAATTAAAAACGTATAAACACCTGCCTAATTACATGTTTGGGTTAAAGAATGTAACAACATTATTAAATCGTTGAGTTATGACAGATAAAGAAGTAATACAAGAACAATTAATAAGTTATAAGACAGCTAAACAAGCTTCTTATGCGGGATTCCCCAAATATTTATCTACAACAGGTTTTTATCGTAAAGAAGATAAAAAAATTTATTTAGATAGCGGAGATTATACACATTACCCTGCTTGTACTCAAGCCTTATTGCAAAAGTGGTTAAGAGAAGAGTATGGTTTATTTGTTGAAGCCTATCCAGAACCTTCTTATGTTGAAGGGAAAATTAATTGGAGCTATACAATAAGAAAACTTACAATGAAATCTATGACTGATGCTATGTTTAATGGCACTAAATGGATTTCAAAAAATAACTCTTATGAGAGGCTTTAGAAAAAGGATTAATGGAAGCATTACATAAAGTTAAATAATATGGAATTAACAGATAAAGAAGTACTACAGAAAGCTATTGAGATAGCTCTAGAGAATGGATTACAAACTAAAGATGTAAACTACTATACTTTCAATAGATTTATTGGGGCAGTAGAAAATGGTGATTACTCAATGATTGATTCGTTTGATTGTTACAACCTTATATTCTCACACTACTTTGCTAAAGCTTTTTTCCCTAAAAAAATAGCTAAGATGGTTTGGTATATAGATGATTTAACTCCTTATTCTTTTGAGGATTGTGAGTCTTGGAAAGTTCACCTAATGAAAATGGTACTAGAAGAAAATCCTATTGATTACCTTAGAAAATTTGTTGATAATGCCGAAAAACTATAAATGATATGAGTACAACTAAATGGACAATGGTGACCCCATCTCCTTTTGATGATGATTTTGAGAGAAAAGAAAAAAGAATCGTTACTATGCATTATCTAGATCCTGTTTATGATGAAAGAGGGTATGTAAAGGAGTATGGGAGATTAGTGAAAGAAGTATATAGAGACATTGTGTCGAATAAAATAATATCAATATTACCAGCATAAAAACAACAATAATTAAATAAAAGGAGGGAATTTTGATTATAGTAAAAATTGAAAAATCATTTAGAGGGTATGGTGCTTACTTTAAAGATAGTCAGGGTTTCAAAACAATCTTTTCAGAAAGAAACTCATTTGAAACTTTAATGAAAAGTATAAAAGATCATATGAAAGGTATTGGAATAATTCATTATGAAATAAAAAAGATATATATAAAAAATTGAAGATTAACTAATACTCTATAACTATGAAATATGTATTTTATATGGCACTATTCTGTGTCTTATCGTCTATGATAATAAGTATATTATATTTAATGGGTATGTTTGAAAAAACATGGTTATTTACTATATATGCTTTTATTATAATTAGTTTTATAGTATTTGTTTGGAAGAGTGCAAAGAACCAGGGATTATTTTAATCTCTGGCTCTTGCCATTCTTTTTTTTAGACTTTTATTGATGAATTATTTTTTCTTTAGTACCATCCTCATATTCATAAATTACCATTCCTTTTTTGTATACTGTTAATTTATTACCTAATAAGTCCCATATATATTTAACTTTTGATATATCAAAGCTACTCGTTAGAGAAATATAATTAAATATAGATGAATCTCTATTATAATCAACTTGAACTAGCCTGTAATAATATGTTCCTGAACTTAATAATTTATGATCATATTCATATAAACTAGGAGTATTTTTATTTGCATTGCCTTTTATTTTTACTAAATCATTCCAATAAAGAGCATCTTTACTTTCTTGTAATATAAAATAATCATTATTTAATTCTGTTGCAGTAACCCAATAAATATAGTTATTTCCTCTTCTAGCTATTCCATCAAAATCTAAGATTTCTATAGGTAGAATAATAGAACATCCTGTACAATTTGTATTAGGTGAGATACTTACAGATACGTCACAATCAGTACCATTTAATCCATCTATCATAATATATACAGGATTTCCTGCAGTTACATTAAAAGTAACGGATTGTGTTCCTGTAAAAGCCCCATTAGTAGCTATATAATTTTGTATAGTACCTCCAGGTAAAGCAGCATTTGCATCAAAAATAGCATATTGAGCAGCATTAGTGGATCCTTTATCTTTACAGCAACAATTAGTAACAGTTATATTAACAGTATAACTACAGCTTTCTAGAGGAGTAAAACTCCACCATAGATTATTTTCTATACTTCCTGTAAAGTCATCTCCAGTACTTCCAGTGCCAGAAGCATTAGTACTATTGTTACAATCAAAATTTTCTGCTGCCTGTCCATTAACATAATTTATTGGACAAGATACTCCATAAGAGCAAGTCATTCCATTAGTGGCTAATGACATTGTTGCTTGTGTAATTGAAAAATTAGTATAGCAACTTCCAATTATTATTGGATTATCAGCACAATCATTAGATGGTTGACTTAAAGAGATAATAGGTATTAAATATAATAATGATATTAATATGTATTTCATTTTTTTTAGACTTTTTTTTATTATTTTGTCATCCATTTATATGTATCTTGTACATTTCTATCCAACTGACTTAGTACTGGAAATAAAGCTTTTGTTTTTTTCTCTAATTTAAGCTCTCCTTTTCTTGGACCTCTTACATATCTCTCAGTTGGATCAAATACTAATTGAGAAATAAATTCCCCACTTCTTTGTACCATAGATATACTAGCGGCAGGTGTTTGTAATATCCTAAGTGCTTCTGATGGATTGGCATAAAACATAACCTCAGAATAATGCCTTCTAGTTATGTAAGCTAAAGTATAATACATTTCTTTATCATCATCATCCGCATCTTCTGCTAATCCAGCCAATATAGTTGAAGCAGTTAAAGATATAGCTATCATACTTAAATCTATTATTGTTTTTCTTACATTAGCTCTTTCTAAGTCACTTAATTCATCCCATTTTCCACTAATCATAGAAAATTCAAGAGTTTTTAAATCACTAGAAACATTTTTTAAAAATCTTAAAGTTGTAGTATAATAACCCTCCATATCTTTATCTAAGATATCACTAAAATATTTATCTTCTTCTCCTCTTTCATCTTTAAATGCAAATCTAGCCCCTCTCCATCTTCTTTGTACACCTACAACCATCCATTTTCTAAGCATGAAAATAAATTTACCAGTTGCATATCTTTGTACCATAGCTTGATTATTATTATCATAGTTACCATGAAGTTGTTTAATAACTTCTTTAACTTTTCTGGATACTTCTAATTCAAATTCTTGATCTATTTCTATTCCTTCTATAGGTTGTAATGTACCATCTTTAACTTCATATGCCTCATGTAGAGATATTTCTTTACCGGTAGAAGTTTTAATTTTAATATTATTTAAAATAGCATACATTGCAGTACTTTGAATATAATGCTCACCCATATGATTAATAAAATGTCCAGTGTTACTATTAGCTAATCTTTTAATAGTATTATCGTTTGAATATCTAGCTATTATTCCACTAAAATCTGCAAATGCATCAAATCTTTCTACTAATAAATTAGTTTTAGATGTTGGAACCATGGCTCCAATATCTTTAAGTATATTAGCTGTATCATTACCATATAATAATTCAGCTTTACGTATATCTGTACGATTATAAAATTCTCCTGATGTGGATTCTAAAAAATTCTGATATTTACCTTGCATAATATTAACTGCTCCAGCTAATTTATTAAAGATAAGCATTGTATTACCTGTCCAGCCCATTACAGTATTAGAAATCTTACTTATACTAACACCTTTTATATCTCCCATATCAATAGAGGATATACCATATAATCTATCTTGTATAATGGAGTGTAAGGATTTATATGCATTACTTTCAATACCATCTGTTGTTACATAAGACTTTTTTGAGCTACCTAATGCATTAGTTAAGAATTTACCACCTCTTCTAACTTTAATTGCTCTCCTTCCAGAATAGTTATCTAATACTTCAAGTGTGCCTCCTATTTTACTTTTTTCTTCATATTTAGTAACTACATCATAATCCATTAGTGATATACCAACTAAATCAAATGATTGTTGGGACTCTTTCTTAATTTTACCTCTATAGTGAATAGGTATAGCTTGATTCTCCTTACCTTGTTCATCTACTAATACAGCTTTAAGATTAGGATTAATTTGAACTTCACTACCTTCTCCAAATTCAGTATCAGTAGTATCTTTTACTACTATATCCCTAACTCCTTCTTTTGCAACAGTAAAAAGACCTTGTTCATATAATCTTTCCATTGTATTTTTTTCAATTGATGGAAGCTTATAAGTTATTTCATTAATATCTGTTTCTGTACCTGGAGATATTGTTTTACCTGTATATAAAGCTAATCTATAAGAATCTGGAGTTATTGCATCTTTTTCTGCAGAAGTAGCTGTAAGATGGTCATACATTTTTCTAACAGGATTAGATGTGTCTAAATTCTTTAAAGCTACCCATTGAGGATTAAGATAATTTTCTTTATTTTTATAATGATTACTTAATTGTTCTTTTGTTGGTTTAGTATTTGTTTCATTATAGAGCTCCCAAAATTCATTTTGAGCAGTAGTCCAAGAAGATAAATATTTACCAACTAAATGCCCAGTTTCTTTACCATCAATTTTTTCAATTATACCTTCATATAATTTCTTTTGATTAGATTCTCCCCCTCTATATTCTTTTAGTTCTGTATGAATTGCATGAGATTCATTTCTTTTAGTTATAAATTTTCTCATTGCATTATAATCCGCAGTATCTAATAACTTAACAGCAATTGCAATTAGATTATCATCCTGATTTCTAGGATCAGTTATCCAAGCTTCAGAAGAAGTAATATCTCTAGGAGCATTTCTTAAAATATCCTTTAATTTAACTTTTTCTTCTTCAGCTATAATCTCTTTATTTTCTAATAACTTCTCTTCAATATATTTATTTTTTGCATTTTGAATATTTAAACCATTTGATTTATAATATTGAGTTGTTAATGCTCTATTACCTTTACTATTATAAAATTCTTTTTCATATCTTCTAGTGTATTCTCGCTTCATTATTTTAGAATGCGGTAATAATGTTTCAAAAATATATCTATCTTCTACAGCTTCATATTTATTATTAATACTATTTAACTTAGAAGATGCTATTTCTATTTTATTTAATTTATGTTTTAATATATTAGCTAATCTCTCATTACCCTCATTTTTAGCTTTAGCAATAGCTTTAGCCATTAATGTTTCTACATCATTAATTAAATCAAATGCTCCAGTAAGTACTCTAATATTGTTAAGTCTATCTCCATCTATTGGATCTGGAGATTCTAACATTTTAGTTAAGTTGCTAAGTATGACTTCAGATTGATGAGATACTTCATCTGAATATCTAATTAATCCTTTTGAATCTTTATGTATTTCTAAAACATTTAATAATTTACCTATTTCTTCTTTAAATGCAGCACCTTTTTTAGACTTTTTATATTTAGCTTTTAATATTATAATTCTATCTGTAATTTTTGTAATTAATACATCCATTTCTGCATCCTCATCTGAACTAGCCTCAGAGGTAGACATTGTTTTAGAATTTTGGAATACATCAGTAGTAGTTCCAGTCAATTTAGATTTATCTACTTTTTGATTAAGCATTTGTTGAGATAATTCTAATGCTACATTACCATCAATTCCAAATAATCCCCCAAAAGCTAGTCTTAATTTATTTAAGAATATTTTTAACCAAGCTTTAAATGGAGATTCCTTTTGTAACTCATATAATTTAGCTCCTTCAATACCTATAGCAGTAGTAAGGATTTCTTTATCTAATATATCTCCAGATAACTCTGGATTATTTTTAATAACTTCAGATTCTATTTTAGAGCCATTTAGAAGCTTTCTACCACGTTTAATAAAGTTATTGGACATTCCCCCTAATAAATCTACAAAGAGATGTCCAAACTCATGTATTACAGTATCTTTTCTTACATAGGTAGGATTAAGTTCAATTTCTTTACCTTTTACTCTACCATATACATTTGAAGGTAAATCAGCATTCATAGTTACATTAGCATCAAATGTTTGCTGCATTATACTTATTTTTCTATTTACATCTTCAATAGTATCTAAACCTAAATCAATTGCAGTTTCTCTTTGTTCAGATAAGTTTACCTCGTCTCCAAAACCTAATGCTAATTGACCACCTTCAGTTTTACCATCTTCAACATCTTTATCAAATTGAGCATTAGATTCTTTTAATTTAGTCCATTCTATATCTAAATATTCAGGATTAGCTTCTATATTATAGTTAGGTATAATAACTTCTTGACCAAAACTATTTTTTTCTGTTGTAGAAGTTAGTTTAGTAATTATAAAAGGTTGTGCACCATTTGAAGTCCTTTCATTGAGTTTAGTAATCCATCTATGGTGATCTGTAACAGCACGTAATCTCTGTTCTGGAGTTTGTGTACCACTATAGTTAGTATTCTTAAAGGTGTGGCTAATAGTTCTTTTTCCATTTATTTTCTTATCTTTAGTGACCCAGCCTTTATCTATAACTAGATCTTTTATCATTCTTAATTGTATTCCTCTTTTATAATTTTTTTCATTAACAGCAAATTCTTTAGCTTTATGATAATAAATATTATCGTCTTCTTTAGAAAAATCACCATCATTAAATAAAGATTTTACTTTATTTGAATCATATACTACATATTCAGTAATAGGTCTTGTTTCATCTCTATTATTTACTGCATAATATTCTTTATCTTTAGATGTATCTAATGTTTCTCTATTATCATCTAAATCAACTAATTTTTTTTCTTCTAATGAATTAGCATTTAAAAATAGTGGATATACAGTATCTCCATATATATCTTCTGCAGCACTATAATCGTCTGTTACAAATATTCCACTATCTGATCTAAAAGTATCAAACTCTTTTATTGAACCATGAAATAATAATAGTGGTTCTCCATTATTATCTTTAACTCCATCTCCAAACCATTCTTTAAATGTAGGAGTGTAGGTTTTAGCCCATAGTTTTAAAGCTTCTTCTTTATCTGAAATTTCTGGTAAAGCTATTATACTTTCATATAGATTAGATTTTTCACCGTTAGGAGCTTCTACTCTATCAATTTCATTACTATCGTTTCTAAATACTTGACAACTCATATTATTTCTTATCTTTATTTTTACAACCGTTATCTAATTCACTTAATATATCATCTACCTCATTAGAAATGGTTTTTTTATCTTCTTCAAAAGTACCACTTTTTTCTGTAGTTTCAAAATTAACTGGAACAATAGATCTATTTTTAATATATAATGCTCCAGGAGGGTCTATATTTATATCCTTAAACTTTTTAGATATTTCTACTCCCATTTTATAGTTATTAGATTTAATGATAGACTCTTTATTATCATTTAATGTAAATTCAAATATATCAAATCTTCCAGACTTACTTCCTAACATAGGTATTCTAGCATATACTCCAGCCTTACCTTCACCTTGTTCAGTATTACCTTCATATTTATATAATGCTTCTACTTTTACCATTGGAAATTGTTTACCTCTAGGATTTTCATAATATAAAGTTCTAGTTACATATGGTTTAAATATTGGATTTTTATCTTTATCATTTCCTACTTTTAAAGATGGACTAGATATTTCATTTACAGAGAATACATTTTTTTTAGACTCTTTTGATTCAAATTCCCCTACTTTTAACACACCTTTATTAGATACTTTTGGTACTACATTATTAAATTTCCAAGCATTTTTCATTACTTGGGGAGTTAATTCTTGTAATATATTTTCAGCATTAGACACATCATTTAATTCAGTTCTTAATGTATTAAATGCTTTTTCCCCTAATCCTATTTCATTTATAATTTGATATGGTACATATCTCTGTAAAGATGAAATATTATCAGATAATGCTGAAGTATAGAATGAATATACAGCTAAATCCGTAGCTAATTTTTTATCAGTTTCTTTATCACTAAGATATAAGGATAACCAATCTTCAGTAATCTTGTTTGTTGTTGTTGCATCTTTACCTTTAGTATTATCTATAAATACATATTCTGGATTATTATAAATACTAAATTTAGTATCCAACATATCTATTAGAACATTACTATTATATACTGGATTGTTTTTTAATGCTCTGACTTGTTTAGCTATTGAAGTTGGTCCTTTAAATAAATCCTCAATAGTACCTTCTTCTCTATCAAAAGCTCCAATTGTAGATAACTTAGCTGCATAAGTTAATTCAAATATTTTATCATATTTTTTACTATCACTAGGTTGTTCTCCATATATTTTATAATATATAGTATTAACAACATGTTGCATAACTGGAGTTCCCATTAATGAGTGAGGACCAAATTTATTTATGAAATCTGAAATACTATTATTATAATATGCTCCAAGCATAGTATTATCAAATCTTTCTTCCCAATTACCTACTATAGTTCCATTTTCATCTGCTACATCTCCAACATTCGTTATTAAATTAGATATAATATATGCATATGAAAGTGATCCACTATTACCGTTAGTATCTGCCTTAGATGCTTGATTAATGTCTCCAAGTATTTTTGACATATTTTGAGCATGAATAAATAGGTTTAATAATTTAGCTTGTTCTAATTTTTGTTCTGCTGATAAATCAGATAGTTTAATATCTCTATTTTTAACTATATTATCCATTAAACCTTTTGTTTTAAAACTAGATAAATTAGCTGATTCTAATGAACCTAAACTTGTTGATTTATATATCCCTAATTCTTTATAAAGTGCAGGTAATGGTTTCTCTGTATTCTTTTCTACTGCTTGACCCTCATTTAAAGCTGTACGTCTAATATATTCTTTAATAGCTGGTTGTCCAATAAATGCATTTACATATTGAGGACTAACACCATTTCTAATTAAAAGAAAGGCTGTATTATTAGTTAAGAAGTTAAAGTTAGCTCTACCAATATAATTATCTTTAGCTGCATCCACAAATGCATTCATATATGCAGAAATAACTTCAGATATATAATATTTATTAGTTACTGTATCTTCTATACTATAACTAGTAATATTCCCATCTTTATCTTTGTTTATTTTAAGTACTTCAAACTCTTTAACAGTATGATTAGATAAATCTAAATCTCCATTTTCTGTCATATTTCCAAGATCTAATCTTTTTGAAGAATCTCTTAGAAATAATTTATGTCCTTGAGATATAGCATTATCTCCTTGATGATTAGCTACTTGTCCTACACCACCTTTTGATGTTATAAATTCTCTACGAATATTCATTTGGAATGTTCCATCATAAATCTCTAAATCAGATAGTTCTTGTCTAGGAAATAATACATCTATTTGATTCTTTAATACTTCTGAATCTACAGAAGTAATTAATCTTTTATATGAATGTGGTGATTCTAATACTGCTCTATATAAATCTACTCTTCTAGTTTGTAATGCTTTTTCAGTATTTTGATTCTTTACAGAGCTCTTAGAAAATTCCTCAATAGACGGGATAACTTCTTCTTCTACCAGAATTTCATTAACTATCTCATCAGTATCAGTACTGCCTATAATTTCTATTATTTTATCTTTTAAATTTTTACTAGAATCTATAAGTGTGGATAATGCATTTTTATCAAATTTATCTAACTTAGCTTCTTTAATTAAATCTTTTACATTATTTCTATTTTCTCTTCTAGTTTTTATATCTTTTATATACTCTTCATATCTATCTTCTATAGTAGAATTAGAATCATCTAAATATTTAACAGTATCTATATAATTATATGTAGAACCATCTTCATCAGTTTTCTTAGTTTTAGTTATTTGAGGTAAGATATAATACATCTTATCAATATCAAAATCTGAACCTGTTTTTGCGGTAATTTCAGAATATAATACAATACTATCTCCGGCATGAGGAGGTAATATACCAACTATTTCTAAACTATCATTAGAAGCTAATTTCTGGTTAGGAATACGATACCCAATCATTTTTAATGCTGCTGGATCAATTCTTTTAATAATTTCATTAGTAGGTAGTTTTTTAATACTATCCCACTCTCTTCCAAATAAAGATGCTAGTTTACTATATGGTAATAAACATTGTCCTGCAGAAAATGTATCATCTGCTTCTACTCTAGGTGGTTTAAGTTTTCTATCATTAGTTAGCCATACTATACCATTTTTAGCACTATTCTTTATAGATTCATATGCAACTATATTTTCTCCAGTCTCAAATCCATAATCAGACATTTGTATAGCTGCTCCACCTGGTTGTTTTATTTTAACAGTTGCACTATTCCATATAGAAGCTATCTTACTCCATATCTTTTTTCTATGAGAAATCATATTATCAATAGGTACACGTTGTTTTAAAGCTCCTATTATATTGTCTGATTCTCCAGATTTTTCAAATTCTTTTATTAGTTCATCATATACAATATTAATATCTAATTTTCCATCTTTTACATTAAATCTTCTATGTAGTTTTTCTAATCCTCTATTAGATAATTCACTATCCATTTCATGGATAGCCTCAATTAATTGCTTACCAGTCATTTTACCATACATGGCTATTTCATCAATATCAGCAATTATATTTTTTTTAATTTGAGAACCTACTAAAGAATCTTTTTCTAAATTAGTTTTAGATGGTAAATCTTGTTGTAATTTCCAATTTTTATTAGATAATGTAATTGTATTAAATTTAATTAAATCTGTTAATTGAGTACCTAAATCAGTAGCCTCAATAGCTCCAACTTTAACACCATCTCCAACTATAAGTTCTGATACACCCTGAGCTTTCATTTGCTCACTAAATCTAGTTAATTGAGGGGAACTAGATACAAGTTCTGGAAATAATACTGCTTGTGAATATTTTAGATAAACAGGAGCTTTATTACCATACCCATCATCTACAATTTCAAAATGCATACCTTTCTTAGGTTGCATAGATGTCATTGTTTGAGAAAATGCTTTATAATCTTTATATGAAGATTTCTTTTTAGGATCAACAATATTATTAAATGCTTCTTCAAGTTCATCAGTCCATTGACCCATACCTATTTGAATCTCCTTGAATCTATCCATTGTAATCCAAGCTTGAGCATCTGTTCTATTTACATTCCTATATGGTTTAATAATAGCTTTCAATTCATCTAATTCTCTTTTAGATGTAGCTCCTATAAACTTAGCAATTTTTTTTAGACTTTTTTTATCAACTAAAGTTGATTCAAAATTAACATTGGGTGCTACAGCTATATCAAATGTTTCATTAACCTTACCTTTAACTATTCTTAAATAATCTCCAGTTGCAGACGTTGCAGGTATTCTTTTTAAGAAATCATCTTGATTTTTATACATTCTAGAATCACCAGTAAACATCTTAGCAAATTCTATATTTGCAGCCATTGTATTTAAAGTAAAGTTAGTAGCTATTCTTCTAACTCCCTCTCTAATACTAGGTGCAGATTTAATATATTTCTCATATGTTTCTGTTGAAAATGAAGTATGTGATACCCCTTTACTATTTACAGTAATAAGTTGATCCATCATCTTATTAGTAGTTGCTTCTATTTTATCATTAAGTGTATCAAATACAACTTTTTGTACAGTTTCTCCAAATCCTAAATCTGGAGTTATATTTCCATCTGCATCTTCAACTATATATTCTCCAGAAATAGTAAAAGGTTTATTATTTTCACTAGAGTTATATAAACCTAATTCATTGGCTAGTTCAGTTCCAGGATTTAAACTTGGAAATGTAGATAGGGTAAATGCATTACCAGGTACTCTATTACCTTCTTTATCTATCTTATAATGATAATTTAATGTTTGCTTGTCTTCAGGAATTTTATTTTCACCATAAACCTCTTCCCATGCCTTACGCATAGTATTCATTTCATCAGCTAAGTATCCTACAAATTGTAATACATTATCTCCATTTATTACCATATTAGTAATAGTAGGTAATCCATCTAAATAGTATACTCTATTTTTATCAGCTAAAGTAAAATATGGAAGTTTACCAGAAAGAACTTTTTCTATTCTAGATGCAAATTCATCTACTTCAGATAAATCATTCATAGCTAATCCAGAATCCTCTCCTTGCATTTGCCTACTTAGAAAGAATTGAAGTTTTAATTTTTCTTTATTATCAGCATTTTTTAAATGTTTTATAAATCTAGAGTTTTTTGTAAAATCACTTTCAATAGATGAAAGATATTCATTACCTTCTTTAATATTTAAAATGGTCTTACTCATAAAATCATGTTGAGCAAGACTTTGATACATCTTATTATCTGGACCTAATACAGAATTACTAATTAATGTATTTTGAAACCTAGCCTCTAAATCAGATAATTGCTCTAATTTTGTTTCATTTAAAAATGGTGACTTAATAACTTTATCTTCACTATCTAATTTAGGTGGATTAGATATTAAATATTCTATTGAGTTATCAGAATTTTTAAATAAATAACCCATTACATTATTAGAATAAAGACTATTAAGAGCTTCTAATGAAGTTTCTCCTGGTCTTGTATCTAAATACACCTTTAGTGACTCAGTATTCATATTAATACCTACTACACTCATTAGAGTCAATGTATCATCTATTAGTTTTGGAGTAATCTCTTTAGCTTTACTTACTTCTAAACTTAATTTATCATATTGAGCAAGGATTTTTTCAGCAGTAACTTTTTTTAGTAATGGTTTACCTTCATTATCAAAAGATAATAATCTATCTATATAATTAGAATCCCATTTACTTAATAATTTAGTAGAATTAGTATACTTATTTGGATCTATATTCCTAACTTCATACCCTATAGTATCTTTATCTGTAGATTTTATATATTCCTTTAACCATTCTATTTTAAAATTATCTAATGATCTTACAAATTGAGTACGTTGATTCTCAGAAGATTTTTCTAATAGATTTACTAATTCATTATATTCTTCTCTATATTTTACTTGATCTAATAATATATTTTTAAATACTACATATTTATCAGACTCTCCTATAGTATCAGCAGTACTACTTAATATTTCGGATAGATCATTCCAGGTACTAGAAAAATCAGCAAATTTTCTTAATCCTAATACAGTACTAGTTCCTTTTTTAGGAAGGAAAGCAACCATTAATTTTGTGCTAACTCTAGCCTTATCTAATGTACTAATAAGATATGAATCAGTTATGTTTATTCCTTCATTTTTAGTATCTGGATCTTCATCTGGATCTATAGATATTCCTAAACGAATAAGCTTTCTATCCATTTTTATTTTTAAAGCTTCTAAATTTTCCTGCTTTAATATCTCCTCATAATTATTAGAATAATCAAAAATTCCTTTTTCTTCTAATTGTTTTTTTTGTTTCTCTATAGATGTCTTTAAATCTTCAGTTGTAATACTAGTAATATCATCAATTAGTTTTTGATTATCTACATCCCATACTGTTAGAAATAATAAATTATCTACAAGTTCTTTCACATCATCTCTTGTAAATTTAGATAATGGAGCATCAGTACCTTCAGATAAACTTGATACTAAAGTTGTATCTATATCATTTTCTAAGAATGCTTTTAATACATCATCTTCATTTTTTAAATGATCAATTTTACCATCTAATGCTATCCATACAAATTCAGCAAGTTGTGAATTATTACCTGCAATTTTTTCAAAGTCCTTATAAACTTTTAATGTCTTTGGTGCACATTTACTCATATTAACAATTTGATTTTAATGTATTAATTAATAATGCCTTAGCTTTCTTCATAGCTGCTTCTTCTCCAACTAAAGGCTTAAACTTATTAACAGATTGTATAAACTCATCTATTCTTTCTTTAGACAAGAATACACCTAATGTAGAATTTTTAACATCTGATAAATATGCTTCTACTTTAGAATTAATTTTTTCATTCTCTTCTTTTTTCTTCAAAGCTTCCTTAATTTCTGAAGCTGAGGTACTAGCTTTAATTGGTTGTCCTGTATCATCTTTAATAACTTCTTTTGGAGATTGCTCTTTTTCTAAAGTAACTAGTTCTGCATCATATTTAGTAATATCATAAACATAAAGCTTACCTTTACCGTTTAACCATTCTTTTGTTTGTTGATATTTTGGAGTATTATTTTCAAAATCTTCAGATTTTTCTATAGCTTCCCTACTACCAGCTTCTTTGATTGTCAATAACCCTCTATTAGTTACTAAAAAATCTTTACCACCAATGTTTACAATAGCAGTTTCTCCTACAGGAATATTTATTTGTTTAGCTTGAGATTCACTTCTTGTAGTAGTTGTTTTAGTCCCAGCTAATATTTTAGCAACATTGTCAGGCTGCATTTGTATTGTTCTTCTTTCTATATCAGCTTTTTGGGATTCTATTTTATCCTGTTGTGCTGGACTATCAACAATCATTTTATCCGGAATTGCCTTATCTTTTAAATCAATAGTTTCAACTACAGTCCCTTTACTATTAGAGTAATCAGAAGATATTTGAAATGTAGGTTGTGCAAATATAATTCCTTTAGGTCCACTAAGACTATTAGTAGTTAATAATTCATTATTTAATAAATGATTTTTATATTCTGGATTATTGAAGTTTTTGTAATTAATATTTCTAATCTTTTTTGTTGTTAACCAGTTAATAAAGTTATCTCTAGCTCCATCTGTATTATTTGCTAAATTAGACATTGATACTTTATTTTTACCATAAATCATCATATTTTTTTCTCTAAGTAATGGAAACATCTTTTCTTTACTTGAGGCTCCTTCATAAACTAATGCATTCAATAAGTCTATAACGGATGATTCTTCTTTATTAGGTAGTGTTTTAATCAATGATGCTATTAATGGACTTGTTAAATCTAATCCAGAATCAATTAATAATGTTTTGTTAGCTAATGGATTCTTACTATCCCATATACCATTATATATCTCATATATTAAATTAGCTTCTTCTTCCTTTAAATTAGATACTTGTACCCTTAATGGAAAATATGTACCGTTAGCTGTAGGTATTTTAACAAATATAGCTCCTGGTGAAGCTTCTGGATTTTTAGATAATCCTAAATCTGGATCATATGTAAACTTTTTATTTGTTTCATCATAACCAGTATATAAGTTACCATCATTACTTCTAACTAAGAATGTAAAGTTATTATTATTTTGCTCTTGTAATGCAGCTTTTAATTCTACATTATTTTCAGTTCTTTGTACAGATCCAGGACCTTTAGATGTTATTTTAGAGTATATAGTATTAGTAGGAGAAGTTAATATATTTTCAATTATACTTCTTCTAGTTTTAGCCATGGTTGTAGCATATCCTTCACTTTTATTAAAAGAAGGGAGATGCATATACATTTCAATAGGAAAAGTTAAAAAGCTAAATCCTTGTACATTATCAAATGTAACTTTAATTTTACCATTATCAACTATATTAGATATATAAGCTTCCTTCTCAGTATCAGTTTTTAATTTAGAATATTGTTCAATATCTAAATCTTCTATAGTTATGCTAACTTCTTGATTAGTAAATAAATTATCTGGATCTTCTAATATAGTAGCGAGTTGTTCATCTCTTTCTTGTTCCTCTGCAGTTTTAGGAGATTCTCCTAGTGTGCCATGCTTCTCTTCATATGATTTAAATCCTTTAGCTTTATCTCCTTGGCTATTAAATGAGAACCAAGCTAATGATAAAGGATTACTACTTCTATTAGACTCTTTAGTTTTATCATCATGTTTACTATCAGGAGTATTAGATGGCTCTACATCTACTACATCCTTATTAAATACTTGAGTTGCAGATGCTACTATTTCATCCTTCTTTGTTTTAATTGGGTCTTCTTTTACACTAGAGGCTTGCTCTTGTTTAGCAACTTCTTTAGCTGCATTTTCAACATCTTGTTTATCTTCTCTAGAAGTTAGCACTCCTTCTGGTGCAAATTGTTTAACAAATTCTTCTGGGGATAATGCAACTCCTGATTTAGCACTTAAATCTCCAACAATATACCTACCATCTTTTGTTATACCCATTAACTTTTTAATACTACCATTAGCATCTTCATATAGTTTACCCACTACTGGAGAGTCTCCTTCTGATTTAACAGGAGTAGTAGCTTCTCTAACTTGTGTATTAACTACAGATTCAACTGCAGCTTTATGTAATTTAGCTCGATGCTTTTGTTCACCTTCTTTAGTTAAAGACTTATTAAATTCTTCTTGTAAAGTTTCTAATTTCTTATCACTTTTCTTTAAGGTATCTTTATATTTCTGTAATCTAGCAAAGGCAGGTTCTTTTTTTATTCTACCTATAAAGTTATTATACTGATTAAAAGCAGTATTATCCGCAGTTTTATCATATGGATTAGTATCTAATGATTCTAGGTTATAAGTAAAAGGTGTTGTTATAAACTCACCTTTAACTCCTTTTTGTACAGGCTTATATCCTGGTGTAATACTAGTATCTACTATATCTTGAAGTTCATTAGTTGTATCTTGTATCTTATTTAATGTACCTTCTCTATATGTTTTAGCAATATCATATTGAGATCTATTACTTAATATACTAGCTATATTACTTCTTGATCCATATCTATTATAAACCTTTTCTATTTTACCAATTCTATCTAATAGATTAGTTAATGATTTCTTACCTTCCTCAGTTATTTCTGGATTAGATAACATCTCTCTAGTTGATTCTTCTAGATTACCTAGAGTACCCATTTCAATATTACTAATAATCATTCCATCGTTAATACTAATCTCCGCAGCTTCAGCAGTTTTAATATCATCTTTAGACATAGCCTCATTAATTAAAGCTATTTTTTCATTTGTATTATTAGCACTATTTTTAACATACTCAGCATTAGAAGCCATGGTTTCTTGTTGATCAGCATGTCTCTTTTTATATTCTTCCCTAGCTGTTTTATTTAATTTTCCAGATGTTACTTCAGATAGAATACGTTGAGGTCCACCACCAAGGAATCCCATCATACCTTCAAGCAATGCTTGATCTGATGTAGCAAATCCTAATAATCTATCTAAAGTATTTTCTGGTAGATCAGAATCTAATCCTGCATCTTGTTCAGCTCCATATTGAGCTTCCATTTGAATTACATTCTGAACTATTTCTTCTCCTGCTTCTTTAGCTCCTTGTAATACTATATTATCAGCATTTGGTGAAATTATATTTTTCCCAAACTCTTTTACTCTATTTCTAAATCCTGGTGCGTTAAGGATATTACGTTGAGCACCTTTGAGTCCTTTTGCTAATCCATATAAAGAAAATGCATCAGATAACATCATAGCTCTGTTATTTAATAACATTTCATCTGCTGCTTGTCCTGCTAATTGCCTAGCTTTAGATTCTTCTACACCTTGTTTTATTAATGATTCATATGTATTCTCATATGTTTCAATACCCATTATCTTACCTTCAGCATAATTCTGAATAGCACCTGCACCTAATGCAGTAGCCGCATTAAATCCTGCATCTCCTGCTGCAGCCATTACTTCAGATAATTTAGCTATTCTCATAGCTTTTAATCCTGAACCAATACCTTTTAAACCTGCACCTACACCTTTAGCAATTGCTCCACCTGGTAATCCAAATCCAACTGCACTATCCAATATACCTTTTACTGATGACCAATAGAACCCAGAATCTCCCCAATCAAATGTTTCATTATTAGGTCTATAAATAGGCATAGCTTCATCTATCCCTTCTTTAACTTGACCCATTGCTTTAGCTAACCAGTTCTTTTCCCAAGTATCTTGACCATTTAACCATTTAATATGATTGTCAAAATCAACTATATATGATACATCTTCTACAGCAGTAGCTAAACCTGATGCTATACCACCAACTATACCATTAAATGCTTGAGCTGTACCAGATTGGTTCTCAGCACGCATTTTATTCACATCTTGTCTAAGTAGGTTAGTTTTATCTAAATCAATATAATCTTCATATTTAGATAATCTATCTAATCCTAAATCTGCTACAGAATGAGTTCTAGATCCAGAAACTCCAAATCTTCGATCTTGTTCACCACTAAGCTTTAATCTATCTAAAGCTTCTTTTTTATGAATAGGTAAATTATTTTCATCTAGTTTAGATGGGTTATCTAATGGATCTACTGCCATATATTATTATTTTAGTATTGCTAAATCTATTAATCTTCCAACTGATCCAGCTGTGAGGGATCCGGCTGGGGTTGAGAATCCATCAATATCTCTTTGTTGTATAAGTAAAGATACTGAACCGTCTTCATTATTAACTATTTTAAGATCTTGATTTCTAAACTTAGTTTGTTCTTCTCGAGGTAAATAACTTAATATATCTTCAGTTTGATTATAATCTGAATTTTTAGAAATAGGTTTTAGATTAGCATATTTATGACTATCTATTAATTGTTGTTTAATAACTGGATCTCCCCCAGAAAGTATATCATATGTTTTTTCAGTAGTTTCCTGTATAGGTCCACCAATATCTTTAGATTGTATAGTAACACTTTGATATTCTCCCTCAGCATCTTCATATTTAAAATATAATTCTGGACCATTTATTCCGTTAATTATTTTAACAGATTGCTTATCTAAAGTTTCTACAGCCTTCTCTAATGGTAAATTATTCTCCGTTGTTGAACCAACTATATCCCAATTAATATCATTAATTGCTGATTTAGCTTGATCACCAAAGTACTTTCTAGAGTCAGTAGAACCTTTTGAAGAACTTAATATAATATCTTTAGCTTCAAATATTTCACCTTTAGATATATATTCATCTCTATCTTTTTGTAATTTATCAGTATTAACCCCTAGATTTTCTCCTAATACATCTTCCATAAGTGATTGTTTACCTCCTAACTGCATACCTATCCATAATCTACGAGTATAGTCTTCATTTGATTCATTAGGTCTTTTTTCATTTCCACCATAAAATGCAGGATTTCTATCCAATACTTGTTTCATTAATTCTGGTTTATCTTTAAAATACTCCTTCTTAACATTTATAACTGCCTTCTCATTTGTAGATAATCTTTTTGAAAAGTTATCATTAAGTCTATCTCTTTGCTCTAGCATATATTCATATTGTCTAGGATCAGTTGTTTTTAGCTCACTTAATTTATTATCATAATCTTCCATTTTAGGATATTCAGCAAAATATCCTTGAGTTTTACCAGATTGAATAAGAGCAAAAGCTCGTTCTTGTTTCTTTTGTAAGTTTGCGTTAGCAGCTTCATATTGACCAGTAATAGTTCTCTGATCACTAACTCTAGGTTTACCAGCATTTACAAATCTCTCAAACATCCATTGATTCTTATCTTTTACATTACCTTCCTTATCCATTAAAGCTTCTGGATTATGTTTTTTATAATAATCATAGGTATTAGATTCCTGTCTACCTGCTCCACCTTCTGAATATTGTTGAAATTGATCACCAGCAATATCATATATCTTACTTTCTTTTATTCCTTTCCAACCTCTTTCAAAATATCTTTTCATATCACCTTCACCAAGGCTATCTAACCATTCTCTTCCGTCAGTACCAATATTTTTAAAGTATTTTTGTTGCTCAGTTAGTACATCTATTCCAGGTAAAGGAGATTCTTTACCTCTTATAAATTCAGCAGCAAACTTTCTATCTGGACCCTCCTGAGATAAGTATTGATTATAAGAATCTAAGAATGCCATATCATTAGGTCTATATAGTTTAAACCCTTTAGGATCTTTTCTATAGTCATCTATTAATTCATCATGCTTCTTTTTAAGAGCTACACCTTCTCTAATCTTTTGTAATCTAGGATCCACTCTAGATGTCGTTATATATTTATTTATTTCTCTTCTAGTATTAGCATCAGCTAAATCTTTTTGTGATAATCCTTCTATAAAAGATTTATGCTCTTGCTCTATTGCTTCTAATTGTTCAGAGTCATATTCTGGAAGTGCTATTTCTTTAAGTAATTCACTTTCACGTAAATCTAATTCTTGTTGAGATTTATCAGATTGAGCTTGTCTTTGTTGTAATGCTTGATTCATTAACCCAATATTCTCAGGTACAAACTGCGAAACATATTGTTGTTGAGCAGGTTGATAATATCTATTTATCTTTGCCATATTTAAACTGGTTTATTTGTAGCTATAGAATACATAACTGGATTTCCATCCGGTCCCTTTCTCCATTCATATCCATTTTGTTTCATATAATTATACATTGCTCTATCTTGTGCCTTACCTGCTAGAGCATCTCTATTAGCTGTAGCAACACTTGTTCCTAATCCAGTTAATCCTTGACTAAGTGCGTTAGCAGCAGCAGCATCATTTTGAGCTTGTAAATTTTGAGTTTGTCCTAATATCTGAGCATTTTGAAAATCACCTTGATTATATATTCCTACATTTTGATTAGATTGTCTCTCTTGTATATTAGCCATGGCGTTAGCTTTATCTTTAGTTAAAGATGTATTTTGAGCTATCATATTACTTAAAGCTTGTCCAGAACTAGTAGCATTTCTTCTAATATTTTCTCTAGCAACATTAGCTGCAGTATTATATGCATCTGTAGTGCTTTTTAAAGCTGCAGAATAATCTACACTTTTAGGACTAACTAAATTAGCTTTAACTTGTTCAGCTCCTTTTGCACCTTGTATAATGTTAGAAATATTACCAATATTTTGAGCAGCAAATATACCAGCTTTTTTCCAATCAAATCCTTGTCCTTGTGGTGGATTAACATCTCCTGATTTCCCTAAATAATTATACATAGATCCTACTGGTTTGTTAAAATCCTCACCCAATGTCATAGGATTACCTTGTCCAAATGATTGATCAGTATTTCTACCAAAGTTATTTATAGATTGACCACTACCAAATCCAGTATTAGGCATAACATTTTCACTTTGTAAGAAGTTAGGAGTAGCGTATTCCATATTGGTTGGCTCATTAAGACTATTAGATTGATTAGATATAGGATTAATATTTCCTGAATTCCCTGTATAGGATTGTAATATGCCTAGATCTGGATTAAGTGTTTTATTTAAATCATTAAATGCGGATAAATTTAATCCTTGATTATAACGTGAAGAATTAAATAGACCACCAGGAGTAAAATCTTGTTCTACTTGTTCATCAAAACTCAGCTCACTTCCTCCTCGATACTTTAGTGTACCTCCATATTCACGAGTTCCTCTAATTCTTTCTTCTTGCTCTTTAGAAAGAAGTACCGGTTGAGCTCTTACTGATTGCCTTTGTCCTAAATGCTTGGGACCTATAAGTTGATCCCAAAGTGGAATATTACCTTCTACTGATCCTGAGTAATTTATAGGTTCCAGTCCTTGTTTCTCACGCCTTAAATTATTCCAATCTAAATTTGCAAGATAATCATTTAAATCTCTTTGTGAAACTACTCCTTCCGCAACTAAATCTTGTTGACTTAATTTAGTATTAGCTGGTATATTAGTTCTATCTAAACCTTTAGCTTTTAAGATTGCTTTTCTAACTCCCTCTATTTGTTTATTTCTTATACTATACTCATCTGATACATTAGAGGGATATTCAACTCTTCCCAAATTATCTCTCCTAACATGTTCCCATCCACCTAATGCTGTTTCGTTATTTTCATATATTGGATCTCTTGTAGTCATGTATGGATTTGTAGAATCATCTACATTCATACTTCCTAAATCAGGGACAATATATTTTTTACTACCTATTGTGTCAATATCTCCTGGTTTTACAGTAGCATTTTCTTGATTAATTAAATCTAATTGAGTAGGTAGTTTTCCTCCATCAGGATATTTCCCTATCTTACCTCCACAGCCAAACATCTCATTCATTTTATCTTGATGTTTAAGCCCTAATCTTTCTCTTTCATTTTCCTGCATTGCCATAAGAGATTTCATTTCTCTTTCTAATGCTTTCTTATCGTATGCATCATTTTGTCTTTGCGTATATTTCTTATTAATTCTTTTAGATGCATCTGAGAAACTATAATCCTTACCGGGTAGTTTTACTTTTTCAGAGAAGATGTAATCTTCCCATCTAGTCTCTTTATCTTCAACTTCATTATTTGTATTACCTAATGCAATGCCTCCATTCTCATGAGTATTTCCATTATATTCAGTAAGATTACCGCCATTTTCATATCCACTAGGTAGTTGCATATTGTTAGACATATTAGGAGCAGATGTTCCAGCCGCATATCCTCCTAGTTGTCCAGCTATACCTGTAATAGCTCCAATCTGTTGTGCTTCTTGACTCTCTGGAGATCCTGCAGAAATACCTTGCCCCAAGCCTTCAGAACCTACCGCTATAGATTGTGGTGTTGTAGCTCCACCTGTAGCTATTGCTGTACCTAAAGCTCCTGCAGCTTGACCATATCCTGCAATAGATCTTTCTTGATCAGTTATATCTTTATCAATAGATCCATGAATAGTATCTATCCCTTTGTTTGCAATACCACCTATTGGACCTGGTAGGATTGATCCTGCTATACCTTTACCTACTCCAACATATCCAGCACCTATGTCTCCACCAAGATCATATTGTTTAGTTTTTAAGATTGCAGCTAGATTTGTTGATTTCTTTTTCTTTTTATTTGCCATGTTTTTAAGTAATTTGTAAAAATACTGTATGTTCTATATAGAAACAAATATTTTTAGTAATAGTTAGTAATCAGTTTTATTATAATTAATAATTAAGTTAATGAGGAGAAGGTCTAAAACTAGTTTCTATATCATGTAATATTAATCTTTCATTATTATTTGGTGTGTGAGTAAGTATTAATTTAATAAAATAATCTCTCATTCTAGGATTATTAGTGGAATTATCTCTAGGAATGTTTAATCTCCAGGTTCTAAGCTTTCTAATTACATTAGCATTAGGAGTTAGAGATATGATTCCACTATTCTGATGATCATTAAGTACTTGTATTGTATCAAAAGTTAAATTAGATTGATCAATATCATTAATAAATATTTCACTCTTATATTCTATATTATCAAATATAGAAGTTAATTCTCTAGTGGAAATAATTAATTCAATTATTGATGGATATATAACTCCATAAAATTTATTCTTATCTCCTTCATAGTGTAAATATCCAGCTTTTAATCTATCTAAGTAGTCAACTATTAGGTTGTTAGTAGATTCAACAGTTAGTATTTTACCATCTGTTTCTAAATACATTGATGGGATACAGTCTGAAAATTGTTCAATAGCCTGAATATTTTCATTATATTGTATAGAGTAATTAGTTATTTCATCAGGAACAGAAAGGTCCCCAGAAGATATTCCTGAAGTTAATTCTGCACTTAAGAAAGTCATGTGTACTTTATTTCTAACTCTATCAAATATACCATGTACTCCCTTTCCTTCTAGTAACCTATCACTTTTTAATAGATTACCATTAATTTTTAAGAAATGAGAATGTAATCCTTTAATATCACTAATAGGATTAGTTGAACCTTCATATCTCATCCATTTCTTTAATATAGCATCAAAGAAGTGAATAGAGTTTCCAGTTACAACTACAGATAGTTTATGTCTTGTTCCTGTATTTCTAGATATGTATCCAAAGTCATCTAGTATCCCACCGGAACCAACTGTTAAAGCTACACCATTTTCATCATTAATAACTGATCTATCATTAATAGAAGCTACACCAAATGACCTATCTTGAAAGAAAAAGAATTTATCTTTTAGAGTTGTTATTTTATTAATTTGTCCGTACTGACCCTCAACTTCTGTATAATTGTTTATTAGAAATACTCTCCAACTATCCAATAATTCTCCATCTATTTTGTTCTCACTTGCCCAAATTCTATGAGGAAACTCTTCTACCGTATTGTTAATAAACCCTTTAGGATAGAATATTGCCTTAACATTATTCATTTTCCTATAGTGATCTGAAATACTATATGTAGCAGGTCCTTGACCTATTCCACCCATTCCTGAAAGATTAGTAAACCAATCTCTCCATTTAGGTCCTCCATAGTGACCATCAGTCATATATTCTGTATTGATAGAGGTTTCGCAAGGGAAAGAAAATCCTAAGTGATATTTTACATCTGTACCTGCAGAATCCAAACCATCTACTGCATCACCACCAAAACCATTCATATAGTAATACTGATAATGAAATTGTGTTACATAAGTATCTCCTCCGAATACTACTCTAGTTCTAGAAGATTGCGAATATTCTTTTAGAGATTCATATGATCCTGTTGCTATATAAGCATTATTTGACCTTGCCTCATAGGTACTTCCTCCATAAGAATTAGAATAAGGTCTTTCATAACTAACCTCTTTCCATAACCATACATCCGGAACTCCACTACCTATCTCTCCAGATAATTCAGTCCATGCAGTATTAATATCTACAATTTGCTTAGTATCCCCTATTCCAGCAGGTTTTTTTTGATTATCCATTGATGGGGAACAATTGATAAATTTTTTATTAGTATTATTAGGACCATTGAATCCAGCGGTAATTATTTGCCCTGGATATAATATTTGCTCCCTAACAATTTCTACTGTTTGACGACTAGCTGATGGGGTCCAATAACCACCTAAGTTATTATACCCTACTACACTATTATCATTACTCCCACTTTCTACATTTACAAATTGATACTCACTACCAGCTTCATATCTATCTTTATAAAAACCTATATGTCTTAATCTATCTCCAGACCTCCAGGAATAATTCGTATTTGCTCTCATTAAGCTGGTAGGTGAAATTATTACTCCAGTAGTAGCAGCCCCAGCATCTCCATTACCTAATTTTGGTATATCACTTATAGTAAAACAAGATTTGAGATCTCCATATACTTTAATATCATCATCATAATATATGGAAGTGTTTTGGGTTTGATTTAATACAAGGTAAGGAAGAAAAGAACTTCTATTTCCATTAACGTAGCTTCTAGATAATCTTCTATGAGTTACTGGATCATTGGTGAAGTTATTCCAAATACCTGTTCCTAATCTTGTTTTATCTTGTTCTAATCTTTCTACTCTTACTATTTCGTATCCAGAAATTTTATCTTGAATACTAGAAACATCTAGATTAAATTCAATACCAATTGATTGCCCTAATATAGGTTCATCAGCAGTAAATGGATTTGAAATAGGAGTGCCAGAAATAGCATATGGATAGCTTCCCCCTACATTCTCATATGATTCAGGAAATCTAATATCCCCTATCCATTTAACATTAAATGGATTTCCTTCTTTATCGTAGAATGCCACTCCAAATCTATAAGTCTCTCCTCTAGCATATCCAGTAAAAGCTCCAGTCATTGTAGGACTTTTGAAATTTTGAAATTCATCCCCATTTCCCCTAACCTCATTGTTAAGCGATGGAGTACCATATATAGGAGCTTCTTTATTCCTACCCGCCCCGATAGTATTATATTCCCCACTACCTTGTGCAGTAGGTGGAAAGGCTGTAGGATTTGGAAAATTACTTACCCTCCCACTCCAAGATTTTTTAAGAGGTATGGGTTGTGTAGTAAAGGTATAGGAAATATTAGGTCCTTCCCCTCCTAACGTAATACCATCTGCCTTGTATTTAAACCTATTACTTGTAGATAATAGTGAAGTCATGACAGCATCAGCATCCGATAAAGCTGAATTATAAGGATTAGTAGCATCATGTTCCTCTGGAACAGATGTATATATTGGAGAACTTCCATTTAAAGTAATAGAAGTAAGCTCCCTATCAGTTAAGTAAGCCTTTCTATCAATAGCTGGAGTAGTAGATAGAGCACTGAATCTATATGCCCTTGTATCAAATCCATCTAAAGTAGTATCCTCTGTATCAACATTAGCCGCTATAAGTCTTTTATCCTTTATAGTAATTGTCTTACATCTCTTAAAACTTCTAGTTAAAAATGCAAACTCTTCCGGAGTAATTGGAATATCTAATCCTTTATTAGTATGTATTACCTCTACATTACCATCACTAGGAACATCAGTTTCAGCAAATTTATATATAGATGTAGACGTTCCTACAGTAACAATAGCTATATGCTCAATTACTTGAAATGAAGTATCTATATTACTAACAGTATAGTATACTGATTTATTTCCAGTAGAATATGATCCACCATAAGTTTCATAAGCTCTATTTGGAGTAATATCAGAAGAGGGATCAAATGGTGCTAGTGGTATCGGATTTGTCACAGGAGAGAATGTACTATATCTTCCTCCTGTAGAAAATAACCTATATGCATATTGTATTACTGCTCCGTCTGGAAGAGTTCCCGTCTCTCTTACTGCAGTTACAACTGGAATACTCATATCTATACCTTCGGTAATATTTAAATCTGATGGAGATTTTCCTGCTAAATTAGGATCTAATACATTTGCAGTACGTAAATTATTGTATTCATCTGTCCAATAAATTCTTCCTGTTTTAGAATTTTCATAATGTCCAATAGCCTCTGTTCCAATATGCCAATAAGTAGAAAAATTAAGATTGTTATTATATATTAAATGATCAGGTACTGTAAGTGTATTATTAGCTCCTATATTATCTATAATCTTTGTTACTGGATCATATTTAAATTTCCATATTTGTCCTGCAGAATTTGGAGTAGCGGAAGTTTCATTAGTAGTAAATAAAATAACATTATCTCTAAGGGTTGTCCAACCAATAATTTTTAAATTGGATTGTGCCTCAACTTCGTATGACCCATCATTAACGCTTAATCCTAACCAACCTTTAATACCAACAATACTAGAATCTAAAGGAATAATATAAACAAATTCTCCATTTCTAATAATTTTTATACTAACTCCTATTAAAGCAGATAAACCTGTATTTAGGTCAGTTACTAAATCTTCTATAGAAGATACTGAAGCTGTAACATAAGATGTAAACAAGGTGTTATTATTAAGATAATCTACCTGAAATGTTCCAGCAATAGGATCCTCTGGATTATTAAATCTAACCTTCCAAAATGCTGGAATGTCCGGAATATTAAATGAAAGAATATTACCATCTTCATTCTCTATATTACCTGAAGATAAACCTTCCTCAGTTAATACTTTAATATTTGTACCTTTATAATAGTTATTATTATCATACTTCGACTTAGAAGTATCTTGATTCATACCTTTTATAAAAGAATTTTTTAATTTAGCCATTATCTAATTCTTGAATTTCTATCATTATTAGAATTATTAAATCTTTTTTCCATTTGTCCATCACTTTTAAAAGCAGTATTATGGGAATTAATATTAGGAATAAGTTTAATAAAATTATTTTTCCAACTTTCCATTTCATCAATAGTAGGTATTCTAGCAGAAGAATCTGCGGCAGCAGTATACCAAGCTAACTCTTGCTCTATTTTTTGTACTACTCTACCTGATACTGGATGTCCTTGTATTTCTTTTTTAAATACCATCTTATCACCTATATATGCTTGACAAGCTTTAATATATTTAATATTATCCGGTATCATTGGATAACCTCTTTCATCTGTAGGATTAGCTAGATATACCAACATTACATCACCTTTATCAAAACTAGTAAAAATATAACCATTATTTAGTTTGTATGTATCTTCTAGATTATTACTATTAGAAACTGTATCATTACAGAAATATGAAATATGAGTAGTATCAGTAGATACTCTCATTGGAATATATACATTACCTTCTTTTCTAAACCCTTGAATAAGTTTATGTAAATCACAAGGTATTTTACCTCTATTATCTTCTATGGTAATTGCTTCTTGATGACCTAATGATTCATTACCATCTGTTGCCTTTTGTATATATGTCATAGGAGCACCTATTAAATCTAAACACTCTCCAATCCATTCTACGCAATTAATCCAGTTTAGTTCAGTGAATCCGTAGTCTCTTCCTACATTTTCAATGACTCTATCTAGTTTAATATATTTACCATTATTCATAATAATCTATTTTTATATTTTCTTTAACTATTTTAGATATATATCTTTTATTGCTTCTTGTCATTACTAATGAATACACAGAAGAATTTTTAATATTACATGTTCTTTTATCCCAATACCATTTATAATAATAACCATTTGTATGATCATTAGTGTGATATATAATCTTATTGTTTTCTTTTGCTTCTGGATTCCTTTTCCATAAATCATTAGTAGCCTTCCAATTTGGATGCAAATGCCTAGTTATTAATTTTCCATTAGGATCTATCTTTAATCTTGTCTTATGTTTCCTAATTCGCAATCCACCTAATCTAAAAGGTAATCTAAGCTCATTAGAGGCACTTACTATATTTTTACATACTTCTACATTAAAATACTTTAAAATAGCTCTATAGCGACTTAAACTAACAACTGGTTTATTATTTGCTTCCTGATTAAGTTTATATGCCTTATACATATCTAATATTCCTAAATCAGTTTTATATATTTTTCTATTATCTGTTTTAGTAGCCATTAATCTTTAGTAACTGTATTATCTGAACCATCATTTAATATATCAGATGGTATATTATATCTTTGTGCATACATATTAATTAGTTGTCCCATAATGTATGTATACATCCAAGTTTTTATTGGATAAGGATCATTTGAAGAATAACAAGGAGAACCATCACTACAATTAATAAATGGAGTTACATCTGCCGGATTCTCAAATACGCCCCTAACATTAATAGTTTCTATAAATTTATGATTATCTGATTTAGAAACTAAATATATTCTACTATTAGCTAAGTACCAATATATTTCTCCAGTTGTATATTTACCATTACCAACCCATTTAGCTCCATCAAAAGTAGTTTTAGAAAAATCTTTTAATGTTTTATTAACTGGTCCAACTGTAGTTATAGCTACATCGTTATATAATTCAATAGCATTAGGAATCTTTAGTACTGTTCTAAGCACCTTACATCCTGTAGATACATCACAGCATTCTGCTGGATCAGCTAATTCCATTGTTACACACCCTAAATCTTGAATAGTATTAGGGTCAATACTTCTATTTTTATTAAATTCATTACGTAAAAGTAAAGCTCTTTGAGTAGCAACATCAAATGCTATCATTCTAGGAGATAACTCAGTATCATCAGATAAATGAGGTTTTACTTTTTGTAAGATATTAAATACTATTTCATTTTCTGTCATCTTATAAATCCATTAATACGTTAATAGGTTGTTTACCATTATCTAATATAACCCCACAACCAATTGCTGGTTTACCATAGTTCTTTGCATATGCCATAGCATATGATTTATGTTCAATACCACACCCAACTTGCATTCCAAATATCTTTATATTTCTACCTACTAACCATTCAGTATATGCTTGTGTATGTAAATGTCCTTGAACTACACTTTGTAAATCTTTTTTCATTCTACTTCTAGCAGTACCTCCTTCGCCATGAACATATAATACATCATTGTATGTTACAGACTCTGTAAAGTTCCATTTAGGAGTACCTAATACTTCTTTATACTCTCTAATCCATTTTGTAGGTATTGCAGAAGATTGTGCTTTTCTCATAATTATTCTATCGTGATTACCTATAATAACATCAGCTACAGGAAATGCCTTATACCAGGCTTCTACTTTATCTATTGCCAATTCTAATTCTTGCAATCCACCCATCCCATTTGCATCAGTTTCATGATAACTGGAATAATGATTATCTATTATATCACCTATGAATATAACTTTATTACATTCATATTTTTTATATGTTTCTTTACAAAAATTTAAATAATTAGTTAGTTCAAATGGTAAGTGAATATCACCAATAACTAATATATTTTCAATATTATTTTTTTCTACAATTACCTTTTCTTTAATTTTATTACCTATACTTCTTACATGAAGCCTAGCTATATTAACATCTTTAATTGTACAGTTCCATTTCTTAGATAAAGCTCCAGCACCATTAGTCATGTACTTAGGATTATCTATAAACTTTTGTATTACTTCTTCTCTTGTCATATTATTTTTTTAGATTAATAAAAAAAGAGTCTAGGGTTTAATAAGTTATATTAGCTCCTAGACTCTTTAAAAACATGTTTAAAATCAAAAATCTAGACAAATGTAATACTCTTTTTTATTAATTCCTAATTTTTTAGTACTTTTTTTATATCTTAGTTCCGTAAGCTATAATGTTAAATTCATCAATACCCGTCCCTAAATTATCTCTAACCTTAAATATAAGTTGGTCAGTAGTTCCTTTTTCTAATCTAACTCCCCAAGGATTCCCAAATAATAGAGATAAATCAACATACACAATAATAGCATCAGCCCCTGATCCTGATAGATCAATTATTTGAGGGACATATCCTCCGTTAGATAATCTGAAAAATTCTAAATTATCTTTTATGCCATCGTGGATTGTTAGTTCTCCCAGTCTAATAGACTTCCATATAAACTCTACACCATTAGTAAGGGCTGTCAAGTTTCCAAACTTTTGTAATGTAGCACTTTGGTCGGCTAACTTTATGGATAACGATTTAATGAAATAGTCAAAATCAGCATCAGCATTTATTGAAAATTCAACATTAGTGCTGGAACCATCAACCCTCATATCATTACTCACGCCATTCTTAAAGTAATTCCTAAATGGTAAACTCTCTACTTTTTCATCAGTAGGTGGGTGAGTGTGTACGGTTACAGCAATTTCTCCCTCTCCATTTACTTTGAGAGGTTGACCATTTGCTCCAATTATCCTAGTTACAGTCGCCATTATTCTTGGTTTCTTGGATCTTTTAAATAACCTATTAACGCACCATACACATTGAATCCACCACTGGTATTACCATCAATTTCAATAGCTAATGACCCCCCTCTAGGAATTACTATATTTAGTGACGCATATAACCTACCGTCAGACATATACAATAATGCGTGATCAGCACCTCCAGAAGTAGCTCCCTCACCATCAGCTCCTTTATAAGCTAATGTTGTGGTTTTTAAAGATTTACTACTACCAAAATTTGTATTACTATTTATGTCAACATTATTGGCATTAGTGATAGTAGTACCACTTAAAGGATTTTTAACCACCCATATATTAGCTGCATCACTTACTGTCGCAGACCTAGTACCTAATCCAACAGCTACTGCTGTGATAACGTAATCATCATCTTCATCATTTTTAAAGTAAAGAATTGTTGTTCTTGTAGTAGAAGCTGAACTAAATGCAATACTTCCAGTATTAATGTTGTATTCATTACCTACAACTGCGGCTTGTCTTTGTTCAGTCTCTGTAACTGCAAAAGTATGCAGTTGATTGTTATTGTCAACCCTAGCCCTAGAGGCTCCTGTTGTTCCGTCTAAAATTTGCTCTGCCATAATTTATTATTTTTTTTCCATCCAACATTGAACTTCAATACAAGCTGTGGTTGCTACTCCAGGTTGTACTGCTATAGCAATAGAACTTCCTCCTGGAACAATTAAAGCACCATCATACTCCTGTATTGAGTGTCCTGGTAAATGTATTGTGAATTGACTAAATTGAGTTCCATCTGTTACAGTTTTACCATCAGCAGATGCTGCGTAAACTAACCCAGGGAAAGTTTCATTAGATCCTAGGTTTGAAGGTACGACTATACCATTATTTGCATCACTAATAAGTGTGCCTGTGGTTGGGTTTTTGTAAAATTTAGATTGTAAGCTATTCATACTTGTACCTGTCCCACATATCCTAACTTTATCTATAAATAAATTTTTAGATGAGTCTGTGTTTTTGATGTAGAGCATACCTGTAAAGCTTCCTGTAGTCGTTAAACTAATGAAGTCTGATGTTATAATATAACCTGTTCCATCTCTAAGTGAAATGTCAGCCATTCTACTTTCTGTAATAGAGAATGTTTCAAGCCTATTATTATTATCAACTCTAGCTCTTTTTTCTCCCCCTGCCCCATCTCTGATTTCTGTTGCCATAATTATTGTGGATTATAAATTTTTCTTAAATATTTTGAACATATTTTTAATTCTTCAAGCATTTCTTCTTGAACTTCTGTTTGTCTTCTTATTATTTCTAGCAATCTATTTGATTCTGATACTTTATCTTCTTCATATATTATAATACTAATTTCATCAGTATCTTGCATTAGGGTGGTGTCATATTCTAATGTAAGAATTCTATTAGAAATAGTTCCTCCCCTTCCTTCACAAGCAAAATTATAAATTACAATATTATCAGTAATATTAGTAATTAAAAGAATATGACTTATTTTTACTACTTCATTAAAAGTAATTGTTTGAGCAATTGCGTCAAAGGTATATTCTGAATTATCTAATATTTTTTTTATCATAATATAATACTCATTGCTATAGCAAAACATTTATCTGCTTTAATAGCTTCTAAATTAGTTATTCTATTTTCGTGATCAATTATTTTTTGTTCATTTTTTTCTATATCAGTAGTATTATTACTAATATCAGTTTCAGCATTAACTAGTTGAGTTTCTTCTTTTAGCCTTCTTTCGTGAGTACCTCTATAAGTTCTAAGGGTGCCATCACTACCATAACCATAATATACTTTATTTGGTACAGCTATAGCTTTTGTGTGAATATTTCTTATCTGTAAGTAAGAACCTGGATTTGATCTAGTAAAGTTACTCATCTTTTTTTTCTTAAACTAATTACTTTTTTAATTCCTACTTTACCCATAGTATTGAATCCTGTACCAAAATCACCATATCCTACACCAGCTTCAGCCTGCCATCCTTTATGACTTATAAAATCTGCAGATATAAAACCTCCTTTAAAGCCAGGATAAACTATAAGTTCTGGACCTAAATATAATTGATTAACTCTAACTTTTTCTGTAATATTATTAATTAAAGTATCTACTCTAAATATAGTAGGGAAAGCCATTGAATAATCTAAAGTTATACTATCTGGTTTTTCTTTTGACCATACTCCTATTGTAGCGTTTAATAGAGAATCCTTTTTTGTGTACATGTGACCAATACTCCAGTTAGAGGTATCTGATTTAAATATAGTGTCAGTAGTATAATAATGAAAGTCTTTAGTTATATATCTAATATCTTTAATTGTATCATATATTATACTATCTTTTCCTTCTATATATACAGTAGTAGTGTCTCTTTTTATTATTGTTTCTCCACTAAATGGAGATATAGGAGAGCATCCTTTATCTAATAATAAAATAACCACAACTATTGTTATAAGTAGTGTCCAACCGTTTCTTATAGCACTTCTTAGCTCCATTTATTCTTCTGTAGAAATTTCTTCTTTAGAAGGTAAAGCTATTAAGCTATCTTTACTTCTTAAAAATGTTACACCTAATGTTCCCCATCCGGCAACCTCCATAGCAGAAGCACTTTTAGTAAATACTGCTACAACTGAGGCTAATATTAATACTACACCTAATGAAGTAGTTACATAATTTTTAAATAATCTTTCTTTCATCTTATTATACATTAAATTTATAAACTTTTGGATTAGCCATATTCCAAATTACATCTAAGTGAACCCAGCTAATAGGTCTACCATTCATATTATTTTCTAATCTTATTTTAAAAGGTAAAACTTCATCATGTTGTTTTAACCAATCCCTTACTTCAACTGCAGTCATTCCTTCTACATCAAAATCTACAGCTTTACCCAATACATGTCCTGATAGATACATAGTACCTTTTTTAAATTTAGACATGAATATTGATCCCATATTACTTCTTAATCCTCTTTGAGAAAATTTACCTCCTAGATGCCAATTATTTACAGTAATTGGTTTGTCTATTAATACTCTAACTACAAGTAAAGAATGTAATAACCTTGGACACATGAACTGCCAGGCTGTTTCTCCATATTTTTTGAATACTTTGGGGCTAACAAGTTCTTGTATTTTGAAATACTTTTTAATTTCAATATATATTTTCTCATCTGTCATATACTCTTTTTTAAAATTCTGCAGTTGGTTTCCAATTATATTTTTTTATTAAACTTACTACTTCTTCTTCTGATAAAATCCTTTTATTATTTCTTTTATCTAATATCATTACTGCAATAGAATCAGCTATTGATTCTACAGTTAGTCCAGTTTTAGCACTAAGCATTGCACTAAACTTAACTCTTATACTATCTTTAGAATTTAAAGTTTCATTAATTATCCTTATCTCATTAGCTGTTTTATACTTAACCATATAATCTGTTGTCATCACACCTTCCATAAAATCATGCGATTCAATAAGTTCAATTACTACATTCTCAACTTCATCTTTAAATATTGCTTCATTACCCTCAGCTATTAGTCCCCAAATCCACATAGCAATTATTGAAATTATGGGAGATATGAATCCTATTAATGCACCGTATTTATCAAAAAAATTTTTCATGATGTAATATGTAAAAAATTAGCTATTTCTTTCCAGAATCCCTTAATAAAAGTTAATAAAGTTATTGCACCTAAAACCATATATTTTTGTTTCTGATCTTTATTCTGATAATCTTCTATTGTTTTTACTCTTTCAATTAAACCTGTATCCATAAAATCATTACCTAATAATGCATCTTTTATTTCTTTCACATCTTTAGCTGTTATATTAGCTACTTCCTCTATTTTATTAACTTGTTCTTGCATTGTAATTCTTTTTTATTTCTTTGCTTAGATGTTATTTTGTGCAATTATTGATTTATCTAAGTCTTGAAAATTCAATGGTAAAGTAGGCATCAAGACAGCCCAATCTGATCGCTTCGGCTCTACCAAAATTGGTTTGCCATCGGTAGTCCATAAATCAGGGACACCATTCCCACCCGCAAAAAATTGACTTGTATACTCACCAACCTCAATAGTGTTGCCCTCACCATCTTGGCGTTGCTCTGAAAAACTACCATACAAAAAGTTGTGAATTACACGTTCTTTTTGTCGGTAATCATTATCATTTTGACATATTAATCCTCTAAAAGTTTCCATTATTAAGATATATTGTAGGTGTCCATTAGTGTTGTTGTTAATGCTGAGTCCTCGGAAGCACTTAAATAAGGTGTGTAACACATTAGGACTCCTTTACCACTCCAATAAGTTTGAAAACCATTTATTAAAAACCCATAAGGGATAATGTTTAATCTTGTACCCGTGTTGTCCATCCAATCCCCATCGTCCGTACCTGTTATAAAATTTAGGTTTTGACTGACATTGTTTATTGTTATATCATAAGCACTACCACTACTTTCAATTTTTGCCACATACTTTGTGTTAGTATTAATCACACCCGCGTCAGTGGTAAGGTTTGTTACGGTTGCGGAAGCATTAACGGTAACAAAATTTAAAGCACCAGTTGACAATAGTTTAAACTCAAATCTATTTCTATTGTTTGAAGGTATGTTTTGTGACGAAAATAAAGGCTCATTTGAAACGGGTAAACTTGCGCCCGTTTCAAATACGAAATACATTGCGCCCGAGCTATCCGCACCCCTCCAATCTGTAACCGTATCACTTAAATAATCATTTATTCCATCATAATCAAAACTGTCATAATTATTAAAATCACTATCGGGAGATACTAACGTTGGCTGATTTGATGCCCCGGGGTTAAACACATCGTATTGCCCTTTTACATCGAATAAAGTTGTTGTTGTACCGCTTACACTATTGTTTCCAGCATACCATAATTGCGTAATATTATAATTGTTAGTTATTTGACTAATAATTAATTCTTCGGTCATACCGTAATAAGTCATAAAATCCTCGTGCATTGCCTGAATATCTGCATCTGGTTTTACTACTGAATGATAACCACTCATTGCCCAATATTGTGAGCCATAATCAGGAGAATTGTCAAGTATTTTCCCGATTGTAATATTATCTGTTCCAGTTACTTGAATATCACTAAACCACATACCATCATTTACTCCTGTGACCATATCCTCAACTACTTCAATACCGTTAAGCCAAATTTTGTAAGCTGTTCCTGTAGAATAAATTGAAAGAACTATTGTGCCGTACTCAGATGCCGCCGGCCTTGAGGCTGTCGACAATCTATTTAATCCTCCCGTATCATTTGCTCTAAAAAGTCCAGCACCTGCGGTATTAAACATTCCTAAATAGTTATTATTAACCCCATTATCTGAAGCTGCTAAACCAACCCAAATATCAGATAAAGGTTGCAATACGGTAGTTATCATTCCTAAGCTATCAGCACTTCTCCAATTAGATACAATCTTTTCGAACCCTTGAGCACCGGAAAATTGAAACACTGGTTTTCCACCAAAATCTGAACTTGTTGTTAATGTAGGTTGCTCACCAACTGCATTTGCTAAATCGTGTTCACCCGCATAATCGTATGTAATTAATTCGGCACTTACATCCTCACTTGCAACATCACCCTCTTCACAATTTACCGTTGAACTTTGGATGCTTGAAATATTATCATAAAAATTCCACTCATTTGCCACATCTGAATTATAATTGTCAAGGGCATTACTAAATCTGTAATAAGCTACTGCATTTGAAATACTTGCCTCATTCTTTGGAACACCATCATTGTAAATGTCAGCAATTTGTGGTGCAGTTTTAGCATCACTTGTAAATAACACATCAGTTATTGAGCCGTTAAAGAATAATGTATCTCCACCACTATTAGTATTACCACAACCTAACCTACCATTATCTAAACCAGCAATATCATTAAACCATTGCGTAGCATCTGTACTGACTAAAAATGACTGAGCAACCGCTACGCCATCTACATATAATACGGGTGATGTTGCGTTTTGCACTAATGCAATATGTGTCCAAGTGGCATCTGAAAAAGCTGATGCATCAGTTGTTAATTGCCATTGAATAGTACCACTATTTCTAATAACACACACAAAAGTTCCGGTTGGAGTAATATAGCCGGTTATTATGCTGTTATCATCAGTATCTCCAAAGGCAATAAATCTCTCACTAATAAGTGGGGTTGCATCTACTGGCTTAACCCAACAACTCCAAGTTCCTTGTGTTGTACTTGCTAAAGGTGTTAGTACGTTGTCTGTATTTACATACTCATCCGTTGCAATACTTAATACGTTTTGATTGGATGGTGTATTAATGTTTTCAGCACTCCACATATTTGTAAAATTGTAAGTACTAAATATTGAGGCAAGAGAGAGACCTCCCAAATTCCTCAACTTATGTATACCTAATCCTAATCCAAACATTTATTTAATATTAAAGAATGATTTAAATCTTGTAATCCAAGTAATATTAGCTTCTGTTGGTACATTAAATTGTTTTAATGTTTTATGAGTAGAGATCATATTCCAAGCATCATCTCCAGACATATATCCTCCTCCCTTGTTTACAAATTCAAATGTACGAGAGTTTCTTAAAGTTCCACCTTCTTCTATAAAGATTAATTCAAATCTAACCTTATTATCTCCACTCCAACTATATGTAATATTTTCTACTTCCATACTAGGATTAGTTAATGTTAATTCTTCTGTTATTTTTACTGTTCCTATTGCTTTCATTTTTTTTAGTTAAAATGGTTTCTACAAATAAAATAAACTCCTACACCAATCGCCTTTCCGAATATGGCAGTGTCAAGCGAGGTGTTCACTATTTTTATTGTGTTTGCTGAATTATTTATTTGCGTGTTGCTACAGTTTATATATTGACCGCTAACATAATTAAATGGCGAATGATTAAAAACACCTGTAAGGGCTTCAGCTTCTGTAACACTAATCAATTCTTGTTGGTTAGGTATTCTCCAATCACTATATCCTAATGTAGTAGAAGCATATGCGTTACTTATAGCTGTATCCCAAGTTGTACCCGTAGCTGATACCACTCTATACCAGCCTAATCCAGTTAAATGATCTATAATATAATTATCTCCATAAACCTGCAAACCATTAATATCTGTATATCTGTTTGTATTTCCAAAAGTATTATCACTAACTAATGTTCTATGTGGGTCTAAGGCTGTTGTGTCTAATTCGGCATAGCTAACGGGATAAATGGGTGGTGTATAATCATAAGTTCCATTCGCTAAATGCCATGCGTCATCACCTGTCGAATAGGATGTTATTTGACCTGTAAGAGTCGGTCTCTTATAGGCAATACCACTAGGCGAAGCCCCTCCAGAACCCATACTTACTTGACCTAAACCTAATCCAAACATTTAATTATTTTTATATATTAATTACCAGAAGTGGTATGTTGATATATGATTACTGCTCCTCCTGCTAATGTTACTGTTCCAACAATAGGTACATACCATATATGTCCTGCTGAAAGAGTTTGTGCAGATAAATCATCTCCTTCTGCTACAACATTTAATGTCGTAAAGGTTGCATCTGTTATAGCATAAATAGCATATGCATTAATATTAGTATTAACATTTGTATCCGTTATAACTAAAGGCAAAGCTCCTGTAAGAGACTTACTCATAAGTTCTTGCAATCTTTTATTTGTAGTTTCCGTATCTATTTTTGTCATTATATTTTATTTTTAATTATATATTCTCACTTCAATGTACCCATCGAAATGTCCATCTGTAAAAGCTTTTTCTGTAGCTGCTCCATTAACGACAATATCCCATACTTGACACCTAACGTGCCCGTTACTAAATTCAACAGCTATTTGTTGGCAGTTTGGATCATTTTGTCCTGCGTATGGAAAGTTATGTAATATTACAGTATTATAATATTGTAAATCCCCAGCTCCTCCAGGGTCTCCAAAGTTTAAAACATACTTGCCTGGGTCACTCCTGGTGAATGTAGGAGTTATTCCCGTTGTGTTTTCATATACTTTTTCAATAGTAGGTACACCTGTTCCAGATTGTTCTACTAAAGCTGTGAAAGAAGTATAACCTCTTGCAGTAGTAGCTAAAGGTAAATTAGAAGAAAAATCTTCCAATGACATTTCTACTTCTTCATTATTATAAACTACGGATATTCTATCTGAAGTTTTTAAATTAGTTTTAATAATTTTCTTATTTCCTGGTTTTCTATTAGTTCCCATATTATTTATATTTTAACAATCTTTTGGTAAAAGCTTGTAACAATGTGTTATTATTTTATCTATTTTAGCACTTGTAAGACAGTTTAAAGTTGCATCTGGATCATATCTACACAATACTCCTAAAAGATTGTCTACAATCTTCATTTTAATCTCTAGACATTTAGTATTTCCTCCGATGGCTAATTTATCAGAAATAGATACTCCTAAAGTACCTCTTCTACACTGAAGTAATCTTCTATGTGCTAATAGACAAGCTGAAGTTATATCTGCCATAATTAATTAAAATCTATTATTCTATATAATATTGATAAGTTTAGTATACCATCTCCTGAAGCAAAACTTCCGGTAAGATTATTTAAATAAACTCCTGCATTAATTCCTGCTGTATTAACTCCTGTTGGTAAATCCCATACTGCAGTAGTATCTACTGAGCCTGTCATAGCTGTTGCAGCTACACTTGCTATAGCAGTTCCTGCTGTTCCAGTATAATCTAATTGTAAAACTCCACCACCAGTATATGCAACAGTCCCATAATCTAACCAACTTCTAACGCTTACTACATCTATAAATTTTCCTGCTCCTGCTGCTGCTATAACATTTACTGCAGAACCACCACCACCAACATACATATCTGCAATTGTTGCAGGATCTAAAGCACCAGTATACTCTAAATAAGTTACAGGAGCTGTAGCTAACATAGCATTAGTTACTTTTCCTGCTCCAATTGTAGTTACTCCTGTATTACTTATAGTAACATCTCCAGTAACTGTAACTGAATTTATAGTAGTTCCATCTCCTACTAATATTTTAGTATCTCCTGATGCATCTAAGTCACCAACATTAGCTCCATCTACTCCTATAGTTAAGGTTCCACCAGGCTTTTGTGCAAGCTGGTTATTAGTTATTGCATTATTAGCAATAGCTGCGGTTGCTACTGAACCTGCTACTAATTCTGCTCCATTTAAGTTTGCTACCCCTTCTCTAGAAGGAAATATTTTAACCTTCCAAGCAGAACCATCAAAAAGAGCAGTAATTTCAGCTTCATATAGTGCTTGTGCATCCGCTAAAGCTGTACCAAATATATTTACTGTCCATCCAGAAGCTGTATTACTTGTTATAGTACCAGCATATAAAAATTTAATATACTGATTTAATTTAGGAGTACCGCTTACTGTTATGTTAACATCTGCAGATATAGTAATTGGTGCTGCAGGTCTAATTACTACATGTTCTACATCACTATCAATATCTACAGGATATGTACCTCCTCCAGCTACTGGAATTAAAGTTGTTGTATTAAATCTATTCATAGTTATATTATTTTATAAGATGTTCTATAGTTAATTGATCACAGTTGAATGTAGTAATTGTTCCAGATACTTTACCTCTACAATCAAATACTAATGTATTAGCAGATAAATCTGCTACTGTTTCATCTTCAGAAAAATGATAGTGATCAATAGTAGAACCTGTTTCATCACATACATAACTATCAGAAGCAATAACTAAGTTTGTAGTACTTTCTCTTGTGATTTCTAATCTAACTTTTAAGTAAAATTGATAATCAGAAGTTCCATGATTTATTTGATATGGATAGGTTTTAGAAGTATAACTAGAACCAGCCATATAAATATATGCATTTGAAGTTCCAGAAGTTCCTGCTCCAGTTGTAGTAAAAATAGCTGTAAGAATTAATTTACTTCCATTTGTACTTAATGTATTAATAGGCAAAGTATAAGCCTTAGTTGCACTAAATAGTGCTATACTAGTTGAACTAGTAGTACTTTGAGTTGTATCGTTGTGTAATATTGCTACACCATTTGAACCATTTGAACCTGCTGCTCCAGTAGCTCCTGTTGCACCAGTTGGTCCAGTTATTACTGGTAACGTAATATTATCACAATCTTGACATGTATCGCACATAATTTTTTAGCAATTGCAATCTTCAAAGTCACAAAGAGCTTGAAGTTTGGTTAATAATTTTGTTATACCTGCTAAGTTATAGCAAGCTCCTAAACTAGTTAAAGATCTATATAGACCTTCTGCAAAGTTTAATCTATCTATGAAAGCTTCTGTTTCACATTCAGCACAAAGTTTATCTGGTACTTGAGCTTGTAGTTTATCTAAACAACATCTCACTTTACCAATAAAAAGTTTATGTAAAGTATAAGTTACTGTTCCACTAGGTGAAACAATAGTGTATAAAAAGGTATATACTCCATCAGCAGTACTAGTAGGAGTTATATCTGTAAAGACATAATTACCAACTACTACCTGAGCATTAATTTGAGTTGTAACATCTACAGTTTGAGTAGATGAATCAGGGAAAGTAATAAGTATAGTAGCAGATGTTATAGCTGTACTAGCATCATTAGGCGTACCAAATCCACCAGTATTACCTACTGCGTATGCTAAAGTTATATCTGTTACTTGTATTAAAGTATTATTTTCTTTAAAGCAAGCTTTTATTTTTGGACTGATTGCCATTCTTAATAGTTTTAATAATTAGTTAAAAAGAAAAGGAGAGGAGTGTTTCCCCTCCTTTTCGGTATTAATTGCTTATTAAACTATTAACCGCAAGTTAAATCAGCAGCAGTTAATGCAGTACCATCGAAAGAGTTAGCAGTAGTGTAAGCTGGTACACCATCTAATAAATCTTCTAATACATCAGTAGTATCATCAGTACCACCATTAGCATACCATTCTCCTCCACCAGTAGTAGCAGGAATTGCTATATAAACAACTTGTGGGTTGTTAGTAGGAATTAAACCACTTGTTTCAGATTTAGTAAGATTGATTGTAACAATATCATACGTTTCAGTAGATAAAGCCATTTGAGTATAGCTATTCACATTAGGTTCACCAGCTCTGTATAATTCACCATTGTTACCATTTAAGAACCATTCTAGTTCAGCAACTTGATGATAAGTACCAGTACCTAAAGTAGCAACAGCAGAGTTAGTTAGTGTAGTAGCTCCAAATGCATCAGAATCTAAATTTAATTTCCATTTAGCAATCTTATCTTGAATCTTACCTAATTTCCAATCTAAATCTTGACCTGTTAAACCAACACCCCAATTAGCAGCAGCTCCTTGAGCTACAGTAATTGCTTGAGTTGAGTTATTACCAGTAGTTCTAGTACCAGTAGCACCTTGATAAGGTCTGTCTAAAGTGATAAAATCAGTAGTACCAGAAGCATTCGCATTAATTACTTCTACTTTATAAACTGCATCTGTCAAAGCTACAGTAGCATCAGAATCAGCAATTCTAATAAAATCTCCAACTACTAAATCAGTACCAGTATTGTAATCATAATCAGTAGCAATAGAAATTACTTTTGATCCCTTAGTTACAGTTACTGTTTCATCCATAGTATTGTTAGTATCTAAAGCAGTATTACATAAAGCTTTAAATACAATCATTGGATCTCCAGAAGTATTTTTTACTTCTCTAGAAAAGTTTGAAATTCCAGATCCAGCTAATCCTAGAGCAATTTCAGCTTGAGTTGCAGAAGAATCACTTTCGTATACTAAATCTTTTACATATACTTGACCATGATTAGTTTCTAATGATTCTAATACATTAATGGTAGCTCTATATACAGTATTATTGTTTACTACGATTGATCCGCTAACTCCTGTATATCCAATATAATCTAATTGTTCTACATCAGCAACGTAATCTTTTTTAGATACACTAGTTACCCAGTCTTTTTTAATTTTTTGAGAAACTAATGGTTGATCACCAGTTCTACCCATAGCTAATACAAATTCATCATTTGCATCAGCCGTAGCTTCAGTATACAATGTTCCACCAGGAGTAAAACATCTTACCTCACCATCCGCTAAAGTATTGATGGTAGTTCCTGTTATATCTACATCTTTTCCCACCAATATCATTGCGTGGTTTGTTTGACTAAAAGTTGTCATTTTTTATTTGTTTTAATTAATATAATTATTTATTTATTTATTTATTTATTTATTATAAGTTTGTTGTTACAACTCTATATGTTACCAAAACTCTAATTCCACCTGCTGCAGTACCTGGTTGAGTCACCTCAGTAGCTGTCATATTTATAGGAGAATTTACTGGCATTACATAATCATTAGTTAATGAACTAAGATTAATAACAGTGTCTCCTGCCTTAGTAATTAAATCGGCAGTCGCTATAGCTCCTGAAACAGAAACCTGTGCTCCTCCAGAACCTATATTTACAACTAAGTCATCTCCTGCACCTCCTGTATAAGCTGCTGTATCATAGTCATAAACTAATACTGCATTTACAAATTGTAACGCTGTTCCTGCTCCAGCTGCCGCAACTAATATTGCACCATCTGCATGACCTAAACTACCTGCACTTGTTCCTACAATTTCTGTAGTAGACAATGTTACTTCAGTAGTATATTCAACTACATTAGTGGAGATAGTTGTTCCACCTACAGCAGAATTAACTCCAGTAGTTGTTACCGTACCATCTTTTATAGTCACGCCATCCACAACTACACCATTACCTGCGGTAGTTTCAGTTATAGCATCTGTAGCTAATGATGCTACCTTAAAATCTTCTGAAGTACCATCTGTTAATTCATCTACTAATTCGTTAATATGTACTCCTAAAACAGGTTTTCTATCACCAGGAGTTTTAATATTATCTACTACATTATTTTTAGGAAATTTTTGTCCTTGTACGCCCATTTTTATATTTTTTTAATTTCTAGTTATTAATTTGCTCCTCATTTAGTTTTATTTGGTACTCTTGAGGTTGAGTTATTCCAGCAGCAATCCTTATTGCTACTTCTATTAGTTCTCTATGTATTGTTGGGTTAAGTTCACAATCCACTTGAGCAGTTGTTGTACCATCACCTGTAAAAGGAACTATATTAACTGGTTGTTTAAAATATGCTACATGATATGTAGTAATTGTAAATGTACCATCTGTAATTAGTTCAATTCTTTTTGTTCCATTTGTGTTGTCCCAGAAATCCATTCTTAAAACAGTATCATAATCTGATCCCGTTAATTGTGGTTTTTCAAAAGGATTTTTAATCTTTAATGAATATTCATCTTCCGTAGTAGGATCAACAAGTATTCTATTCCCTGTAAAACATGCATTAGAACTCGATACTGTAACTTCTTCTCCTTCAAAATACATAAAATCCGTAGGTAAGTCATATCTAGTTCCATTTGGTTTTCCTGTATCTTGTGTTGTAGAAGCTGTAGTAATATCTACATTACGAGTTAAATTAGCCATATCCCTTCTTCTTTGTTCTTTATATTCAGAAGGTTGATACCTCTTTACTAAAATTTCTTGAGCCTTGCTCAGGATTACAGATTTTTCTCTATCTGTATATCCTGGGCTACTTTGACTCGCTATTTTATCGTAAAGAACATCAAATTCATATGACATTTCATTTGCATCCATTTACTAATCTTTCTTTATTAATTTTGCTGTTAATATTAATCTAATATCTTGATTCTCTTCAGCATCTAAATATTTAAGAGTATTACTTAAATTATTAACTTCACCTTTGAAACATAATTCATCACCACCAGGTAAGAAATATTTGTTTCCATCTCTTAATACACTTTTAATAGTTAAAGATTTCATCAATAAAACTCTAGTTTCATATCTTTCATCTTCTAAAGTTTCTAAGAATTGATTAATATTAGTATCAATTTGCTTATCTATTTCAGATCTAAGGAACTCTAATTTAGAATTATCAGAAGGTCTTTTACCTATTACAGTTAAAAAGTCAATCATCTTTTCTCTACTATCTTCCATTTTAGTAGCTAATCTCCAAGCTCTTTTATTCTTATCACCTTTAGATAGAATTGTAACTTGTTCCTCTTCATCAGAAGTAATAACAAATATATAACTCTTTTTAGAAAATTCTTCTTTTGCATTAGGTGCAACAAGATCTGAATTACTTAATAATATTTTATAAGTTATATAATCAGTAGGTTTAGATAGATCTAATACTTTAGGTCTATTATTTAAAGTGACTTTTGATCGCTTGCTATACCAAAAATTTGAGGCTTTAGGTTGATCTACTGATAGATCCCCTATTTCAAATGCCATTCCTGATTTAGCTTTATTTTCAAAGAACGCTATTTCTTCCCTAGTCAAGGGACAATCAATTATTCTAGTACCTTTAAGATGTTTAGGGCAAAGTTCAAATGTTACTCCAGAAGGCATGTTATACATAGCATGTTCTTTTTCATGCCTCATACCTCTTGATCTATCCACTAATCTTACTGTTATTTTCTTATTAGGTAATTTAAATTCTTTTACTTCATTTGTTTCAATTGTTTCTTCTTCCATTTTTCTCCAATTTGTTATTATTAATTTAAAAGGGTAACTCCCGAAGGAGCTACCTTTTATTGTTTACTATTAGTTACCATTATAGATAAAGTGAGCAGTTTTTGTAGGATCAGTAACCATTACGCCACCAATATACATTTTGTGCTCTTCCCAAGCATCTTTTGCAGTTCCCATTGGAGCAATAGCACCATCAGGAGAGAAAGGATTTCTTAAACCTGGAATATATTTATGAATAATATCAACACCTTTTGGCTTACACTTTCTAATGTTAGCTGCACCATTAGTTGTTCCAATATCATAAATATCATATCTGTATGATTCAGTTACACCACCATCCGGGTGATAAACTTTATTACGATTTCTATTATCATACATAGATTCAATAGATAAGTTAAACTTAACCATATTTGGACCCATATACTCTACGAATTGTCCACCGTAACCCATACCTTTGTTTGCATATTCAGATTGTGCATCGTAGATTCTTTTAGTTTCTCTTGTAGGAGTAAACAATTGAGAATTATCTTCTAATGCCTTATGGAATTGAAAAGCTCCACGTTCACCTGTTGAACCAACGAAAGCTCTTTCATCCATTCCTAATTTACCTTCAGATAAATCTAACAATCTGTTTGATAAAGAATCAATATCAAAGTTAGTATATAAAGATGTGTTAGATGCTTCACATTGCTCTCTTAATCCAGAACCTTGTACAATAGAGTATCCATTTTCACCTTTTTGCATATAGTCACCATTTGCTGTTTTGTTAGAAGTACCAAACATTAACAATCTGCTAATATCTTGACGGAACTCCATATCAAATACAAATGATTCATATTGTTGCCACATTACGAATTTTTCACCATTTTCTCCTAACATGTAAGTTCCCATCTTTTTACCAGACAAGTTACCAGGAGTAGCTTTTTCAATTCTAATTTGAGAGAAAGCATTTCTCATAGAGATATGAGATTTGTGCTTGATTTGTCTACCACCTTCAGACATAGTTCTTTCAACAGAAGCAAATTCTCTAGAGAATAATTGTCCACCTGAGATTTCTTCAAAAGGAATGAAATCTGTTGAATTACCAGTCATTAATTCAGCAGTATACACAGTATTTAAACCTTCACTTCTTCCTTCAGACTTTAATCTAATTGGATAAAGTTCATTTTTCTCACCAACGATAATTTCTCTATGAGAGAACCAATCTTTAGGGAAAACAACTTCAAATTCACTGAAACCAATACCTGCTTGAGATGCTGCAGTTACTGCTGTACCATCAACACGTACTTCTACTAAAGGTAGGTTATCAATCAATTGAGATTCTAATTCCCAATAGTAATCTCTATCATCATCAAATTCTTTTACTGGAAATTTATTTAAAATTGAGTCAATATCGTTACCAAAATACTTTTGTTGTATTCTTGTAACAACATCATTTGCTTTTTGTGGATTTAAACCCCAAATAGCACCCAAATGATTCTCGGTAGTCAACCCTTTCCAAGAGGTTGCATCGGTCATTTGTAGTTCACTTATTCTTGCCATTATTTATTTATTTTATTGAGTTTGTAATTTTATTATTATAATTTAAACCTATCTAAAGCTTTTGCTAGTCCTTGTGATGAAGAACTCTTTATTTCTTTAGGGCTTCCGCCACCAGTTTGCGTGGTCTTTAATTTTTTATCTAAATCTTCAATTGCTGAAGTTTTTACTGCATTTTCAAATTTAGAAAAATCTTTAAATCCTTTAGTATATGTATGTAAGAAAGCTTCCATTATTGCATACTCATTTGGATTCTCCAATCTACTTTTAGTTATTGCATTAATTGGATTACCTGATTTATCATACCCAGCAATATCTGTAAGATTCTTAAATATCTTTTCTTTAGTAGTAGAGTTTACTTTAACATTAGGAATAAATTCTTCCCTTGTTAAAATAGTTTCTTTTAATTTAGAAAGATCTTCCTCACTTCTTTTTATATCTAATTCTCTTTGCTTCTTTATATTTTCAGTTTCAGTAGCAATTCTTTTCTTTTCAAAATCTAATAAAGATATATGAGCTTCTTTAGCATCATCTACATCCTCACCTAAATCAATGCTACGTTTAGCCATTTTAGTTGCTTCTGCTTGAGATAAACCTTTAGCAATAAAATTTTGAACTATTAAAGTAGTTCTTAAATTTTCATCCTCATCTATTCTGCTTTGATCTAAATTAGTTAATACATCTATATTACCTATATTTGTTTTAACATCTTCTTCAGGTATACCATTTCTAATGGCATCTAAGTAAAGCTTTTGAGTTTCATTTAAATCAGAATACTCATTCTCAAGCATTTTCTTTCTCCAACCTTCTATAAGATCTTTTGCATCTTTAACTTCTTCACCTTCTTCAAGAGTGATTAACCCCTCAGCAAGGAGAGTTTGAGTTACAAGTTGCAACGGAGAAGAAGAGTTGTCTGCTGAGGAGTCATCACTTGAAGTATGACTTTCTAAATTATCAGTATTTTCAAAGATCGTTGGGTCTATCCCATCTTTTTCTTCAGAGGAATCTTCCTCGTTGTTATTGTTATCTGCAGCTTCTTTAGCTACTTTAGTTTCTTTTACTTCTTTTTCTTCTTTTCCTGCACTAGCTTCTCTAGTTTCAGGATCCTGTGTAAAAAAGGAATCATCAATTCCTTCATCGTTACCAGAGTTTAAATCAACTCCTTCAAATAAATCTTCTTTCTCCATTCTTTTACAATTTTACGTATTAATTATTTATAATATCAAGATAACTAATTAGTATATTCATTTTTTATACTATCTCCTATAGCCTATTTAGTTTCTTGTCTTTTTTGGTTTCATTCTTTCCAATTCTTTTTTATTAGCTCTTTCTTTTTCATTTTCAGATGCTTCAAATGTTCTTTGTTTCTCATTTTCTGCAGCTTCTGCTTCTCTTTGTAGTTTAACTTTAACAATTTCAACATCATCTCTGATACCATCTTTATCTACATCTAATCCACCATGTAAAGTTTTAAATTGTGCTTTTACTTCTTCTAGTGTAATAGCATTACTTCCCTTAAGTGTTTCTAAATTTATATCATGTTGATAATTCTCTTGTCTAGTTTTTTCTGCAGCCTGAATCTGTTCTGTCTGCATTCTTTCAGCTTGTTGTTGTGAATCCTGATCTCTTTTTAACTTAGACTCTTCACCTCTCTCAATTTTTCTTCTAATAGAGGATAATGAATCAGAAGTATAAATATCCATAAGTTGGCTAAAGTTTATCTTATCATTTTGAATACCAGCATGAGCAAGTTGTTTCATATTCTCTAATAGTTCTTGATCTTCTCTAGAGTTACTGATATACATATCAAAATCAATAGATCTGATATCTTCCATGTTAATGGTAATCATTTTAGTAGCCATATCACTAAGAACAAATTGAAGTTTCTTAGTTTTAGATGATCCCCAAGCAATCTTAGCTGTTTCTAATCCAGTAATAAGTACTCTTTTCTTTACATCTGCATGTTCTACAAAGTAGTATTCTGTTTGATGAGATGATTGTACTACTTCTCTTTGTACATTTCCTGAAGTAGAACTAGGTGATATTTGACCTTCTCTAGCTCTAGATATTCCTACTATTTCACCAACTTCCTGTTTAATATGTTCCATCATAGATATATACAACTGAATTGTATTACCTTGTGTCATATCAATAACAGGATTAGCATTACTAGATTGTAAGTTACCTGATATTTTTCCTAGAGCTGCTCCTTTTTGACCTTCCTTAAATGGATCTACTGGAGCAATTTTTAGAAATTTAGCATAGCTCATCCATTTCTCTACATCCCATCCATCTGGAACTTGAGATACATCAAGTTTTAATATTTTACCCCAGTTAGTTGAAATAGCTAATTCCACATTATACATAAGGGCATTATACATATATTGGTAAGGTTTCATTCTATCATAAAATGACATGGAAACATTATCATTAGTATTATATATAGTTCCTACAATTCCTGGGTAACATATAGAAGGATTTTCCATTCTTCTAAATTGCACCGGTCTAACTTGCATTTTAACATAAATACCATCATCTGATGCTGTTTTACCACAAGCTATTTTATGTCCTTCCCACCATTCATTAATCCATAGAGTAGTGGCTTCTTCACCTTTATCTTTATCTATAGTATATGTTTCGGGCATTAATTCATATTGCTCATCACCTTCATCATCATAGTATTTAACCTTTTGCATTTTACGCATAGATTTCCAATATACTTTAAGCACTCTAACATTTCCATTAGAATCAAAAGGTGTTGCATAATCTCTAAGACCTGTTTCAAAAATAGCTGTATCAACAGTGCTATCTAACATATCTTTTCTATCCATCATTGCATCTGGATAAGAAGAATCTCCAGAACCTGTGCTTTGTAATGATCTAGTTTCAATTGATTCTATTTCAGATTCAGTAAGATATTCATTATATTCATCTATAATTTTACCTGGAGCATAGTAACTATCTATTACTATAATCTCTGCATCTTCAATATATGGAGATTCTCCACTTCTTACTGTATGAACATTAAGTGGATTGTGTTTCTTTAATACTGGTTGTTCTGATATAATATCCCATTGATATATTTCTTCTCCTGCAATAAGTGCATCTTTGAAACCTTTATCTAGTTTCATTTTAATACCTTGTTCCTCCCATAGATGTTTTAATATCCATGTACCAGCTTCTTCTCTTTTATCTTGGTAGTTATATTTCTTATATTTTTCAAATTCTGCTAACTTCTCATTAAACTCTTCTTCATTGTGAGACTCAGCTTTAATTTGTTCTATTATTAATTGTTGTAATTCCCCATTAAGATCTTCTTCTTTTTGAGAAATAGCATCATCATTAATAGTTCTAAGTCTCCAGTCAAATCTACGTTTAGTTTCCTCTCCCCATAATAAATCTACTTTAGGATTAATTATAGGGTAATTCTGCATCTTAGCAGGAGTATAGGTATTATCTAATCCTAATGGGTCAACAATTTTTTTAACATCATCTTGATCAAGAATATCAGAATAAAGATTGTAATTAATCTTTTTTGTTTTAAATGACTTCCTTAGATTCTCATCTCTATATATAGCCATTGCCTCAGCACCATCTATACAATCTTTTTTCCATTGTTTAGTCTTCTTAGCTAGTGATTTTTTTTGTGAAGGAAATTGTTTATATGACATTAAAAAAGGATTAAGTTGCAAATATCTAGTTTATACGAAAGATATGAGTAATTTGTATGCAATATTTCTAATATTTTTACCATCTACTATAGCTAAAATAAAGATTTATTAAAGTTTGTAAAATGCCTATCCCAAAATTTATCTGATATTATAGCATCTTTTTTATTATTAATGATTCCGGATGTTAGTTTAGCTCTATCTTCTTTTAGTATCATAAGCATACCCATAGCAGATACTCTATCCGCATTTATCTCTATATTCCATGCTATTAATTCTTTTAGGTATCCTATACTTCTAACTGTTTGTAGATTTAATTTACCTTTATCTTTATCTTCTTCTTCATCTTCTCCTACTTCTTGAAAATATGCTGGAGCAACTAACCAATCTGCTTGTAGTCTTCTTCCCCATCTATTTATTTGGGTTCCAGAATTAGTACCTTTAGCTTTATTACCATAATAATTTGGCTTCATCATGTCCATATCTTTTAGGATAGTTGGATTATCACATAATAAGTATAAGGCATTTTTCTGATCAAAATATGAAAATAAACCTTTCTTATCATTCTCATAGTTACATATAGCATTATAATACACTAATAATCTATATACATTTTCATAAAACTCTGTAGCTGTTCTAGGTCTACCTGTATATTCAGCTACTATCTGTTCAGTTAATGCATCCATTATAAATAATGATCCTAGCGAATTAGTACTAGATTCATCATCATCATATGGATCACATCCAGCTATATATCTACCTCTAGTTACTTTACCATCTGAATCTCTATAGGGTTTTTGGAATATCTCTATACATCCCTCTTTATTTTTATTATCTCTAATTGGATAATCTCTAATTGGAGTAGCTTCGCTAAATACATCTATATCTAATCCATCATTTTTATATACAAGATTACCTACATAATGTTGCCCAACAAAACTATTTAAGTTTGGCATTACTTCTGATAAGTATTCCTTTAAATCAGCTACAGGAAATATAGTACCTTCAGTACGCATTACTGCCTCTTGTGGTACTAGTGGTTCCTCAGCCATAGCTTGTGTAATAGCTGTAGGATCAGTAGAATGTTTTCTAATTGTATATCTATTACATAATATTTCTATTAGTGCTTTGATAACATCAGGTTCTCCATTCTTTTCATCATAGCAATTATTTCTATTTAAATATGCTCCCCAAAAGAAACCACACTTAGTACCACCATTAGTATTTTTATCATATCTGTTTGGTACTCCATAAATATTAAATACTCCTGGATTATAAAATAACTTTTCAGAACCTTCAAAAGAAGCACCTTCAGTACCACCAGTTCCACCAGCTAACATATATCCAAAAGATACATCACCATCCTCTACAGCTTTCCTGTTAACATTCCAAGCTTTTTCTAGATTAGGGAATAAACCATCTTCTTCATAATGAATCAACGGACCCCTTATACCCCTGGCTTTGTCAGGATTATCTTTTAATGAAATTCCAAATACTGAAGATAATAAACCCTTACGAGTACCATACTCATCTTCGTATCCAAGCTGAAGTTCCATAGCTTTCTTACCATCTACTAATTTCATTCTAGGAAATGGTGTATGTTCAGCTATCCAATCTAATGTATCTAGTACTTTACCCCAGATACCTTTATCTCCTGAAAGGAAACCTTTATCTGAAGCTAAATGAAAGTTAGGATTACCAGAACCTGGGAATACATACATATTTCTAGGACTCCATGATCCAGTTTTAAATGAGAATCCTACACCCCTAGTTTTAAGTAATTTTCCATGCTGACCTCTATCTTTTCCTTGTGATACATAATGAAAGAATAAATAGTCTCCTAACCAAGGCTTTGGAAATTGTCTCTTCCTTTCCCCTTTAGTTTTTGATTTAGAACTATCCTCATTATTTCCATCATCATATGATGTTATTTTTTTTATCCATTCTTCTGTAGTTAATGGTGCATCAATTTCTTTTGTTAACCATATTGGAGCATAGTTCCAATAAAAGTATAATTCTCCGGGTATCCATTCTCCATCAGATTCTCTAACATAACCATCTTTCCATCTTCTTTTTTCTTCTCTCCAAAATTCTGCATATTCACTCTTTGGATTACCATTTGGTGTAATGTTTGTATATCTACCATTGTTTTCAAAAAAGATAGCTCTTTCTCTAAAGTAGTCCATATCCTCTAGAATATGTGGCTTTGTAATATCTATTACTTTTCTACCTCTCGGATCAACTTTACCTCTATCCATCATAAAAGGTCTATCTTTAGCGAAACCCCTTATTTCTTCTGGCTGTATTAACCAATGAATGTGCTCTACTGTAGATATATAATCTATAATAGAAGTATATACTTCTTTTGGAAGTATATTAATTAATTCCTCAGTAAGAGGAGTTTGGAATTTATTTAAATTATTCAAGTCCATCTTCAAACATACCCATTGTTCTGGATCCTTTTTTCTTACCTTCTACTTCATTTTTTTCTTTAATAATTTCTTTTTCTGCAGCTTTTAAATCCCTCATAATACCTGGTACTTGTTTAAGAGCACTTGTAATACTATTAATTGTGTATACAGGTTTATCTTTATCATCTCTTTCTGATAATAATGCTTCTGTTTTAGATAGGTGATTAGCTATATCATTAGCTGACTTAGACGCACCTTTATATAAATTACCTATTATACTAGTTGATCTCTCTATATAAAAATCCATAGCCACTTGTAATACAGGATCAATTACCCACTTCTCAGGTAACATTAAATCTTTTTTTATTTCAGCTATTCTATCTTCTAGATTAGTTATATAATCATAATCAGAAACTATATCACAATAGTAATAAATAACAAGCATATCTTTAAGAGCCTTTTCTTTTTCTTTTGTTTTATCTCTATCTAGTAACTTCTTAAATGGTTCCAATGCCCAAGTTTGTTCATCTACTTGAAGTACCCAATTTTTCATTTTAAATAATCTCATACTCCTATCATTTTAAGAACTTTTTTTAGTTCGGATTTATTTTTTATTATTATATCTCTTATCATATAATCATCTTTCCTATGAATAGTTACTGTATGGTCCTCTACATCATAATGTAGTTTAATACCTTCTTTATCAAATATTATTAGTGAATATGGGTCTGATTTATCATATGCATACTCATCATGCTCCCACCCTAAACTCTCTATATCTTCTCTGTCTAAGTATTTTACTCTAAGATTTTCACTTTTTAAATAACTAGCTAATGTTTCAATATAACTATCTTGCTTATAGCTTGAGTATAAGTCAGATGTTTTTAACTCCTCTTTATTCCATATCGCTTTCTCAGGGCTCTTTCCATATTCAGTAGAAGCTAAGTCTAGTATTTCGTACTCAAACCCTATATGAAGTTCTTCTATTTCTGGTGTGTAATATTTATTTTCTTCCATCTATTAATTTCTTTTCTTCTTCATTAACTTTCATAAGAGTATAGTTTCTATTAGTAGGAAATACTTCTTTATAATCTCCTATTCTAACATATTGTACTTCCCCATTAACTCCTATTTCTTCAGGTGAAAACATATGATAAACTAATTCACCATCTTTATATTCTCCTTTGTATGTTCCTTTCTTTAGTACTGCCATTGTATTACCATTTATTTAAGTCACACTTATTAGTCTCTCTCATACTTCTTGTTTTAGCATAAAGAGGACATCCACATTCTTTACAAGTATTATTTACATTACTATCACACTTAGCACAAATATTGGCTCTAGATTTAGCTATCTTTTCAACTTCAGGATCCATAATTGCATAATTCTTCCATCCATCGTAAATATTTAAAAGTTTATCCTTCCAATGCATTATGTATTTTATTTAATTGTATTATTATTTTAGCAAATCCTCCTGCTTGTTCTCTAGCTATTAAATTCTTACACATTACTAATTTAACAAAATCTATATCTATATTACTATTGGAACATAGTTCTGCTTCTCTAGGTAATTGTTCTATAAAATTATTTAACAATTCTATATTTTTATTATAACTATCTTCTCTATATAAATTCTTTTCTCCTCTATAGTATTTGCTGTTTTCTTTATTTCCGTAATGCATTGCTGTAACAAGTACTATTTTTTTATCTGGATACTCTACTAGACTATCTAAATAGAATTTAATATTTCCAAGATTCATTAATCCTCTGTTTCTAAAATCATCTCCAGTTCTTACATGTAATAATACGTAAGAATCATCATATAGTTGTATGGAGTTTTTTTCTTGGTATTCCTTAAGTACTTCATATAATAAATTTAAATCCTTATTCTCATTGGTAGTTTTCTGAAAATAGTTATACATTATTGTATCCTTATAAATAGGATTCTCTAATAACTCTTTAGTTATACCATGCCCTTTAGGGAAATTTAATATATCATGAACTCGATATATCTCATTTCCCTTTAATATTTCTATTTTACTTAAATCCATAATTTATTATCTTACATTACCTGGATCCATTTTAATAGATTCTGCTAAATGATTTTCTGAATAATAAACAACTGCCTCAACAGTAAGAATCATTTTAGCAACTGATGCTGCATTTTCTAATGCAGCCCTAGTTACCTTAGCTGGATCAATAATACCTTCAACCATCATATCTTTTATATATGTATCATTATTGGCGTTATATCCAGTATTCTTAATTGTTTCAATTGCTGTTTCAGTTTTATCATCTAATTCTTTACCTGCATTATCTAAAATAGTATAGAAAGGCTCTAAACAAGATTTACCTACTATTCTAATTCCTAATAATATATCATCATTATCTACATTATATTTATTCTTTAGGATATGCTTACCAGCTTTGTATAATGCAACCCCACCACCAGGAATAATACCTTCGTGTAAAGCTGATTGAGTAGCAAGTATAGCATCTTCAATTCTATCTTTCTTTTCTTTCTGTTCTAACTCAGAATTAGCTCCAATATGAACAGTAGAGATACCTGAGAACATTTTAGATAACCTATCACTGTGTCTATCATCAATACCTTTAGGTGCTTTCTTTATATTTTCTAATATAGCATTTTTTCTTTCTTCAATCTTAATTGGATCTCCTGCACCACCAGTAATAATAGTATGTGTTCTACTAACTAATACTTTTTCAGCTTCTCCATATTGATTAGCTGTAAATTCTGCAATCTTATCTCCTTTGTTATAATCTCTAAGTGTAGCACCGGTTATTGTTGCAACATCTCCTAGCATAAAGCTTCTCATGTTAGATAAACCTGGAGGTCTAACTACTGCCACTCTAACATGTCCCTGAACAGAAGCGTTTAATGTATAACTAAATGCTGTCTTTTCTAATTCTTCACAGATAATAAGTAATGATCTATTTTTAGATTCAGCATACTTTAGAAATGGATATATTTCTTTATCTGATGAAAATTTAAAATTTGATACTAATATTAAAGGTTTTATTAATTCTATCTCTTCTTCATTAGAATTAGTTACAAAGTGAGCAGAATATATTCCCTGATTCCAAACTGTACCTTCAATTAATTCAGTATAGGTTGTATTATCTTTAGAATAATCCATTACAACCTTACCATCTTTACCTACTGCAGATACAGCTTCAGTTACAATCTTTCCTAATTCAGGATCATTGTTAGCTGATATAGTAGCTACATGCTCTAATTCTTGAGTATTAATATCTACTGGTAAAGCTTGATCTTTAATCATCTTTAATATTTCAGCTACAGCAATATCAATACCTTTATTAATATCTACAGGATTATGTTGAACGCCTTCTATTTGATCAATATAATACATTCCTTCTTTAATTAAACTTCTAGCAAGTATTGTAGCTGTTGTAGTTCCATCACCAGCATCGGTTGCTGTACGTTGAGCTGCTTCCTTTATTAGTTGTGCTCCAATATCTTCAATTGGATCCTCTAAGAAGAACTCATCTGCTACAGATACTCCATCCTTAGTTACTCTTGATTTATTGTAAACTCTTTGTAAGATTATATTTCTTCCTTTAGGTCCTAGTGTGCAAGAAACAGTATCAGCAAGAACATCTATTCCTTGCATCAACTTCTTTCTTGCTTCACTTTTGGATATTACTCTTCTTCTATCTCCAAACATTTTATTTAATATATTTAATTATTATACTTCTATTTACCATATTGCTTCTACATCCATTTCTCTAAACATTGCATATT